>Ga0228710_1001917_pt1 | contig 32174 bp, 23 predicted proteins | sample MedpolnodulmetaG_FD_177995 | JGI IMG/M metagenome (GOLD analysis project Ga0228710, IMG submission 177995) | Root nodule microbial communities from Medicago polymorpha collected in Santa Monica, California, United States - pink nodules | ecosystem: Host-associated > Plants > Roots > Nodule... | reverse complement strand
ATTACACGGTCTTTGGATTAGCATATCAAGGTATGTTTGGTTAGAGGGTTTAGTTGGGGAAGGGAGGTAAAGACTTACTTTTCTAAAATGTTTGTTTAAATCAATTAGGTGTGATTGAACGATTATATGATGATTACTATTAGCTATGAAGCACAAATAATTTTTGATAAAATTATTTGATAAAATCACATAATTTAGTGTAATCATATGTATCGGTGTCGTGTCGATGTCGTACATCGATGTGTGTCTAACACTGGGACATGCCTAATCCGAGGAGTGTCTGTGTTTCATCGATCATTAGTCATGATCTCTGTTGCACTGACACTTCTGATTGAAGGTGTGTCCCGATGTCCGACATGTGTGTGTCCGACGCCGATACTTGCGATTACATTGAATTATGTTATTTTCTCAAAATTTTATCAATGTCAACGTGTTCGTGTTTGTGTCTGTGCTTCAGTACACCATTAGATGTTCTTTTATTTTTTTTTTAAATATCAAAATATAAACTTAGCCCTCGAAAACCTCAACCCAAACAGGGCTTAAGTGTTTAGTCTCTATCAAACATTAGTAAACAACTATTGTAAGCCTCCAAACCTGTTTCTTAGTATGCCACACTATTTTTCCACATTGGTTCAAGTTTTCAAGGAGAGATTAATAAGATATATGTGAAAATGAAGGAATATGTAGCTGCCAATTGTTCATATTTAGATTATAGGTTCAAAATGTCAAGTTATTAACCTTTTTTTGTTGTAGCATGGGAAGCATTGTGTTTTTCCGTGAGTTCTGATGGTTTACTGAATTACATTACAGAAAAGGTAACTGCAGAAAATGGGGAAGAAGAGGAGAAGAGTTGTATTGTAACTACATATAAATGGGAAGATGAGAAAAGGCCTGCGAATGCACCTCTCATTGAACTGAACTCGAAGGATGTAGAGCATTTTCTTTCAGCAGAGACTTCTGCACGGCGCTGCGACAGCAAGGGTAGAGGCAGTATCTACAATCCAGTTTTGGGGATATGCTGCCACTTTTGCAGGTCCATATTCTCTTGCCCTCTTACCCTTTTTCTACACAAAAGTAGATTAGTTTAATGACCTAGTATTCTTTGGTCCCAAAATGTCTAAGTTTGTTACTCGGGGTAGAAGGTTTAAACACAGTTCGAGTTATAGAAGCACATATATAACACTGTTGTTAAATAGTGGCTATAGTGAGACTGTAACACTATTGTAGTGTAATTTGAAGTTGAACAAATCGCTATTGTTACACGATACGCTTTTTGGTACAAAATATTGTCAAATAGAGGCTATAACAGGGTTACAGCACTGTTCTGTTAGAAAAATTTAAACATAACCGCTATTTTTGGTAAAATGCTATTGACAGAATTGAGGCTATAGCACTATTGCGTTGCAAAATTTGAACATAACTGCTATTTTCTGATATCCGGCATTAACAACATCAATATATATATAAGGAATGCTTGTAATAGACTCTTTACGATTGTTTCATTTACGAAGAAGGTCAACACATTTTTAGAAAGTGATCCATTTAAAAATCAACTAAATTGACCTTTTGAAAAAACAAACTAGTCCTAAATAATGTGTTAAAAGAGTATAGCATTCTTTACGGTTGCGTGTGTATGTATGTATGTGGATAAGTAATGATTACATTGCAATGAAAAACATAAATGCAGGCAAAAGAAATTGTGTGGGGAAGAAGATTGCAAGAGATGTGGGAATTGTGACGTGAATGAACCTTGTTTAGGTAAGATTTGATTGATGCCTTATACTGCATTCTTTGCACATTTTTTCTCTGATCTAACAGATTCACGGCATATTCCTAACAGGAAAGACTGATTGTTCAGCGTGCCACTCAAGCAATGGTGTCTTTTGTCGAGCCTGTCTCAAGGTCCGTTATGGTGAAGGTAAGAACAAATAGACATGCTCAAATAAAAATAAAGGCATGTTAGGATTGACTTGTTTGAGTTTATCTACCGACATAAACATTTCTGAAACTGTTTGGGAGAGCTTATGGCATGTCCATGAACTAAAGGTTACTTCCACAAGCTGTTTTAAGTTTACTTCCATAATTAAGAAGATTATGAAAACAACTTAGTTATATGAAAATAGTTTAATTATATCTATTTTGTTATAAAACTGGCATATAAGCATGTGTTGTGTACGATTAGTACAGTATAAGCGCTTGATTAAGTTGTCTTTCCAAATTGGGCCAAAGTCACCTAAACAGTATAAACAAATCAAAATTGCATTATCAATAACAAAAAATTAAAATCGCATTTAGAGCCTAGATTTCACGTTTATTTGATGTTACTTCTTTTCAAAGTTAAGTAAGCTGCATACTGACATCAAAATGTCATAAAAAAAGGTTATTTTTCATTATATTCAAAGTATACAAAAAAATGTGTACATTTATTTAAAAAATTATATTTATCTTTCTGATGCAGAAATGGAGGAGGTGAGAGAGAACAAGGAATGGATGTGCCCACATTGCATAGAAGAGAAAGGAATAAGACCTTATTGGATATGTAACAGGTAGAACTATTAAATATAAACATCTTAGCCTTTTGAATTTAGATACCATCAATATGCAGACATAAATGTGTATAGAATGTTCTAAAGGTAGCTTGTTTTGATCTTATTCAAGATGCTGACCTCCATTTTATTACCTTCATTGATATGTAGCTCAATATGCATGAGGAAACGAAAGATGTCGCCAACTGGGATCGCAATACACACAGGTTAGTGTTTCTATTATCACTACTTATGAGTTATGAGCCTGTTTTGATTATTTTGTTTGAGTTTATCATAGCATATACACGAGGCCCGTCTGAAACACTTTGAAAGTTTCTAATCTTGAAAACTAGGCCCCTGATAAAATAAAGTGCAATTTTAATAATTAAAAATTCTGAATATTATCTATAGGGTCTAATAACTTAGCAATTTCATCAATATTAAGGATGTGGTTAAATGGGCGGGGAGCCGTGAGGCAATTGGTTTGGGTTGCGATTTAAAATAAATAGCTAAAAATAAAGGGTTGTTGTAAGAAATTTAAGAGAAAAGGATCCGGTCTTTCAAATCATTTGTTCATCGCTAATTGCTAATCTGAACCTAAACCGTGTAATTGTTCCTCTAGTTTACATAAAACCTTAGGTGTACCATAATCCTCAAAGGTTTGAATAAAAGTTAATTTAGATATCACAACTTAGTTTTGATTTTTTCTTTCTTTTTCTTCTTTTTCATTTTCTTTTTCATATTTACACAGTTTGATGTTCTAATTTCTATACAATTCAATGTTGTCAGGTTACTTTAAACTTCATAGTGATACTTGACATAAAATACCCCCCTTTCTCCCCAACTTAAACACAACAAAACTCTAATTGAATGTTTCCCTATCCTAAGACAAGTACAAGAAGGTTAAGGGTTCAACAAAGTAAAAATATCAAAGTCCTAAAGTGAGTCAAACATGAACTGGATTTTTGAAAAATTTCGGGCAATTTTAGTAAGCATTGAGCTTATGAATATTGAAGTTCATGTTTGAGGACTTGATTCATTTGACTCAGATTGGGGTATCAAATACCCACTCTTCTCACGGGTAGGCTTTATGTGGTCAAGTGTGTCAACTCAATTTCAAGAAGTGCCTTGATCATTTCCATGCTTTCATACAATTCAAAACAATAAATAGATTTAAAATAAAGCAAACAAGTTATACAATGATTATCAGTCTCCAACATATAGTATACAGTTTGAAGCTACCTCGCTTTCTGGCTAAGTTCTAAGTGGTTCAAAAGTAAGCATGTTTTTAAGAAGAACTAGATGAGATAAGTTTTGTGCAAAGTACTAGTTTCAAATTCTAGTGAATACCTAGAAAAACAGGAAACCAATACCTTGGCTTTGCGCTTTCTCACATCTCATATCATTATCACTCACCTGATTTTTGCTCAATTTTTGGTTCTTTCGAGCACTTCAAACTTTGATGTTTATGAGCAATTTTCTTTTTAAGAAACAAAAACAAGAGTGGGCAAAAAATTTCTTCCGAAGCACATTAGTTAAAGAAAAACAACAAGCTAAGTTATTATATTAAGAACTTAGGTAAAATAAACTAAAATACCAAAAGCAAAGTATTGACCACTTCAAACCCAAGTGCTCAAAAGTACAAGTACCAACAAGAAATTTAAAATTGTTCCAAAATAAAAAGCAAAAGCATAAACTAAAAACTAAAAGCATCAAATGAAAGCATCAATAAGAACAAAATCAACTGCGGTCACTGCTCCACATCATCATCCATATACTCATGGCCATCCCCCTGATCACTAGCTGTCCTCTCATCATCCTCAGCAACACCAAAGTGCTCACCCCGTCCATAAAAGACTGGCATGTCCTCAGGCCATGCACAAGACTGCATATAAATCTCAGGAGTCATCATCTGATGATCTGGATCCATGCGAGCATCGTAAATATATTGTTAGATGCCTTGGTTGCTCCTAAACACCATAGCATTTTGGTCCATAATCAAATGATCCCTCTGCTCCTGTCTCTGGTCTTTATGCGCCTGCTAATTCATCCACGCATAAAAACTAGAAAAGTCTAAGGTCCCGGACTGCTGGGGAAGCTCCTGCTATGGTGCGTCCTCACGGGGTATCTCTGGTTCTGGGTCAGGCTGAGGTCCTGCAAGTTTCCTTTCCACTTGAGTGGCAAGAGTCCGTATATATTTGTCATCAATTGGGCCCACAATTGTCTCACCAAAAGGTCCTGGAATCTGCACACCCTGGTCACGAACCAATCCCATAATGAAACCGGGGAAGGACAGTTAGTGAATTTATGGGTCAGTCCACTCAAAGCCACGCCTTTCAGCTCTCTGGAAATAATCCTAGCCACATCTATCTCCCATCCCTTAATTATGTGCCAAATCAGTGGGGTAACAAGCTTAGGGGTGGTGGTGATATGACTCTTGAGCCACACATTGTGTACCAAGAACTTAAAAATGATGCACGCTGGGGGTCATGTCAGCAAAATTTGCAGTGGTTGCTTTTTCCTCTTTTCCCACATTATAGCGCCTTCCGGGTAATAGGATCTCTCTGGATCACATTATAGTCCCACTCATCATCTTCCTCTTTTTGGCCATACTCACACAGGGTAGGGATAGTTGGGTCCTCAGGTGGTGATAGGGTGAGAGGGTTATCGAGGTAAGTGTTGATGGTATCCCGGTCAAAGTGAATGGTGGTTCCCCGCACCATGGTTGTGTAGGTAAATTGGGCTTCCATGTCCTTTTTGTCACATGTTTGCATGGCATTAGCGTAGAACTCTTTCACTATGTCAGTGTTAATCTGGGTGGTGGGGCTCATGAGTTTTTCCCATTTCCTAACCGCTAACACGTGATAGATGTCAACAAATGGTCCTAACGTGTTAATACGGAACACCTTATCATGCCCAGTTCCTTTATCTAGCCTAAGAAACCTGTCATAGTGTTTGATGGATGAGAATCGGTTTCTAGGTAAGGGTACGGGTCGGTTAATGACACCGGATGTGGAAGCTGAAGTTTTCTGACGTTTGGAATCGACTTGGGTTTTGGGTGCCATCTACAAAACAACTAGAAAAGTCTGTATATAGAATAAAAACAATTAGAATATTGTAGTGCCATCATTCAACGAAGGTTGCCCAAGAAAGAACAAGATCCGGGAAAAGTCACTCTACCGGTAGCTATAGGCACTATTCATGTTGGCAAAGAACTATTTGATCTTGGTTCAAGCATCAACCTCATGCCTTTGTCCGTCGCTAAAAGAGTTAGTGACTTGTGTATTAAGCGGACTAGGATGACTTTGCAATTGGCCGATAAATCCTACACAAAACCATTGGGAATAACTAAAGATGTGCTAGTGAAAGTTGATAAATTTGTATTTCCGGTGGATTTTGTGGTGATGGATATCGACGAGGATGATGATGTACCTGTACTTTTGGGAAGAAGCTTCATGCAAACGACACCGATGATGATTGACCTCGATGATAATATTATGAAAGTGAGAGTTGATGTTGAAGAGGTAAATTTCAACATTCATGAAGCCATTAAGCACTCTAAAGACAAGGGCACATGCTTCAAAATGGATGCAACCAAAGAAGTCATCATGACAACTCGGAAGCAATTTCATAACCAAACGCCCCTTGAAAGTGCTTTGACGGATGCACTCAATATCATATGTGCTGAAGAAGAAAAAAAGATTGAATAGTGCTTGAAGGAGATTCCTCCTCAGCAAGCTAAACTAGAAGAGTTGAAAGATGAGTCCAAGGAAGAATCCAAAGTTTATGATGCCAAGGTTGAACTAAAAGTCTTACCATCACATTTGAAGTATGTTTTCCTTGAAAACCGATGGTACCAAACCGGTTATCATTAGTAGCTCCTTGTCCGTCAAAGAAGAAGAAAAGTTAGTGGCAATTCTCAAGTCCCATAAAGAAGTGATAGGATGGACACTATCCGATTTGCAAGGGATAAGTCCATCTTATTGTATGCACAAGATCATGATGGAGGAAAACTTTTAGCCGGTAGCACAATCGCAACGCCGCTTGAATCCAACAATGAAAGAAGTGGTGCGCAAGGAAGTAGTGAAGCTACTTGAAGCCGATATGATTTATCCAATCTCAAATAGTGCGTGGGTTAGCCCGGTTCAAGTGGTTCCAAAGAAAGGAGGTATGACGGTGGTCACAAATGAAAAAAATGAGTTGATTCCAACAAGGACCGTCACCGGATGGAGGATGTGCATTGATTATAGAAGATTAAATCAAGATACAAGGAAGGATCACTTCACATTGCCCTTTATGGATCAAATGCGTGAAAGACTCTTCGAAGAGTCTTTCACGCATTTGATCCATAAAGGGCAATAAAAGGCTTGACCGGAGAGTCTTTCAAGCATTTGATCCATAAAGGGCAATGTGAAGTGATCCTTCCTTGTAGCTTGATTTAATCTTCTATAATCAATGCACATCCTCCATCCGGTGACGGTCCTTGTTGGAATCAACTCATTTTTTTCATTTGTGACCACCGTCATACCTCCTTTCTTTTGAACCTCTTGAACCGGGCTAACCCACGCACTATCTCAGATTGGATAAATCATATCGGCTTCAAATAGATTCAATACTTCCTTGCACACCACTTCTTTCATTGTTGGATTCAAGCGGCGTTGCGGTTGTGCTACCGGCTTAAAATTTTCCTCCATCATGATCTCGTGCATACAATAAGATGGACTTATCCCTTTCAAATCAGATAGTGTCCATCCTATCGCTTCTTTTTGGGACTTGAGAATTGCCACTAACTTTTCTTCTTCTTTGACGGACAAGGAGCTACTAATGATAACCGATTTGGTACCATCGTTTTCAAGGAAAACATACTTCAAGTGTGATGGTAAGACTTTTAGTTCAACCTTGGCATCATAAACTTTGGATTCTTTCTGAAAAATCTAAGGCAGCATGTCACCGCACTGGTGAACATATGGCTCTTTTTTGGCAGACATGTGTCGATAAAGAGCGCGTACGATAATTCACAAAATGGATGTCATAATACTCCAACAAGCTAGGTGTCACCCCACATGCGAACATATGCTTCATTTCAGATAGACATGTGTCGATAAAGAGCGCATATGATGATTTACAAAATGGATGTCACAATACTTCAACAAGCCATGTGTATTGTGTCTAACACTCATTCCTTGTAAATTTCACATATTATTTCTTTAAGAGACATATCTAACTTTTATTTCGAACGATGCATGATATCCCACGAACATCCCCACATTCGAGTACTACCACACCGATTTCACAGTTGCAGATTGGGCTTTAGCTTGGGTCGACATAATTCACGTGGAAAAGTGGATCACACGACGATCGTCGACGATGGGGCCACATGACCAGTAACCTAGTAGATTCACATAACAACGTCTATAAGAAAGAGTATTCGAAGACTCTTGATCGCAGCTATTTTGAAAGCATTCTACTACAAGTTGGGGGCCTTGTTTGCTAAAGGAGTACATGAGGCAGCGACAACGGTAAGTTTCGGCGGAGCCATTCTTAGAAAACATCATGAATTTGTACCTTCTCCGTCTGTGAAACTATCAATCATGGAGCCGATAGAAGAATAGAAGGTCGTCCTACAAAATAAATGGTGAGATTGTGGAAAGTTCAGGGTGTACGTTGTTCCCAAGTCATTGTCGCATGAGTGTGTATATTGTGTATACAACATCCATTTCGACGTGGTTCACCATGTACAATATTGGCCAATTTATGAAAGCCCAAAGGTAAGGTTGTGCATCAGTTGTCTAGCAATTACTCGCATTATGACCGAGACAGACATTGAGGAAAATGTGGCGTGTGTAGGATGCCCAGTCATTCCTGCAAAAATTGCAGTTATGTTTGATATCAATCTTGGTCATAATTTATCTTATTTTATTGTATGTGATTTGTATTTATAAGGGTCATGTTAACTGGTGCCCCCGGGGCACTAGTTAAGAAAACCAAAAAAGAAAGTTTTAAATTAAAAATAATACTTTTTAAGCTTTTAATGAGTTGATCGCACAAGTTTCAATGTGATATTACTATATTTGCTTCCATAAACAGTGCCCTGGGGGCAACGGTTAACATTTCCCTTATTTATAATTACTTTTATTACTGCAAAAATTACATTATTAAAATATTATTACAAATAATATGACAAATGATTAAATTAAATTGTAATTTAAATATATATAACAAAATAGATTTTTTTTTAAACACACTAACGTGAAAATAAAATAATATAACATGAAATTAAAAATACAAAAACTAAAATTCATAAAACATAAGATAATATAACATAACAAAATATGAGTGAACATAATCTACTCATCTTCACTCTCACTTATAACATACAAGTATAACAGGTCTCCTCCATTGTTCTCCATTGAAACACGTCATCCACCTCAATGTCTCTGAAGAATCTTAATATCATAACTTATCTTGTAGTCGTCAGTGTTATCCGCCGAGTAGTATAACTCAACATTGCGATACGTTTTACCCTTCGAGTAGGATCATTTGCTAGGTAGAAAAAATGGTTGAAAACCCATATTAACTCTGATAGTGTATCCAACCACATTTTGAATGGTTGAATTAAATGCTCAAGTTTAACGGTGCTACGTATTTCAGTAGGCATGGTGAAAATAAAAATAAAAAGGAAAGATTTATTTGGTGGCTGTTGGATTTAATCACCTCAGCCTTTAGAAAATTCATGATGTCTTCTGAGAATGACTCCCCAAAACTTACTCTTACTGCTGCCTCATGTCATTTTTAAGCAAACAAGGCCCCTAACCTATTAGGACACTTTCCCGATAGCTGTGAACAGGAGTCCGCGAATAACCTTAGGCACATTGTTTTGTGATTCTACTAGGTTGCTGGTCATGTGGCCCCATCGTCGACCATCGTCAAGTGATTGAGTCCATTTTTCTTTGGAAATTCTGTCGACCCAAGCTAATGCCCGTCAATCTGCAACTGTGATTTCAGTACGATAGTACCTTGAACATGGGGATGTTCATGTCATATCCTTAATTGTTTGAAATAAAAGGTAGACATCGTTAATGAAATTTACAAGAAAGATATATGAATTTTACGCATGCCCTCAACTTTCTTCCTAAGCTCTTCATCCTTGATTTCTCATCATAAAGTTTTGTGCAATGTGTCAGACACAATACACATGAGGCTTGTGGGAGTACTGTGCCATCCATTTTAGGGATCATCATACACGCTCTTTAACGATACATGTCTATCAGAAGTGAGCAATATGTTTGCATGTGGGGTGACATGCTGCCTTATATTTTTCAGAAAGAAACTCCATGTCGCCATGGTCTCACCTTCGACAATCACAAAAGCAATGGGAAATATAATGTTGTTACTATCTTGCGCAACAACTAACAACAATGTTCCTTACAACCACGTTACTTCAATTTGGACTATTGGTTTGCAAAATTCAAAACTCAAGATCAACAGACGAAAAGCCCAAAAGAGACGCTTGAAGACGATCTGTCTGAAAACCCAAGATCTCATCAATCACTTCTGTTGATGGTCTGTCTTAAAATCTATAATTCTTTCTAGTAAATCTTTTTCCATGACCATCAACCACCGTGGAAGATCCTCATAAGACTCCTCCCAGTTACCATAAATAGACTCAATTGACTTATTTTTTGATATCCATGTCTTTATGTATGAAATTATATAATTGCACTTCTCTCGAATATGTGCAATTATAAACTTCACACGCACTGAAGTCCATATGTAGAAGTCATTTAACACTTTCCCCCGTGATGTGTTTGCTAAGTTTGTGATGATTGTGCGTCAAAGAAGAAGAAACACATGTGTGGGGATCCTTCATTTTTTGAATATCCCATCTATATTTTTTCTCAACGAGGCCCTCAGTTTGAAAGCACAATTTTCATTTTTACATTAGATTACTTTTTGATCTGATTGCTTCACAATATAATCCAAGGATTGTCTTATGTGGAACAATCTTATCATGAGGATTTGATCTGAGTATATCAATTAATTTACTACTTTGTGTAATCCAAATTTGAGGATTGATTATCATGATCATGATCAACCAAATGAAGTGGCAGAGTTAGAACTAGACCCAAAATCAGAGCCGAAGTATGATCCAGAGCCAAAACTAGAGAGCAACAACATACCATAATTCATGCCAACGAGCTTCTTCTTATGCCTTGATCAACAATTTACCCATAAATCCCCTTGCACTTCCATGTAATTTCTCCTACAATGTTCAAGCACACAAGCAAGATATTTTCAAATGTTCAAGCTCACAAGCAAGATAAAAGATTGAGAGAGACTTCTTACAATTGAGAGAGACTTCTTACAATCTAACTTAATCAGATAAAAGATTTCTTGATTTTTCACTTGATATACAATAAGAGAGAAACAATTACAAAATAGAGTAAGACTTTTCAGCCTTTAGAATTTCTAAGATATGAACTTGGTAATAAATTTTTAAGTGTTCATGCGTTTTTGAATTTTGACAAAGTAAGAGCACTTGTAAAAACTGCAGAGTCTTGTTATATTTCTTAAAGTCTTCATCTCCATATATAGAGAAGGAATTGAGAGACGTTGGAGAAGTGTCAAAGCATAAATGTGAGTCTTTGAGAAGTTTTATCAAAGACATTGGAATGTTGCTTGGTATGGTTAATGTCGTTGAAAAAATATTCGAAATCTATTTGTTGCAATTGGAATTATCCGTTTCATTCTTCTTGTCCTTGAATTTGACATAGCGCATGATTCGAGAGAACGCAAAATGTACTTGGACAGATGTTGAAAGCGACCCTTCTTCAGAAGAAGACAAAGCTGACATGGCTCCTAAGTATTAAGACTCTGGGGGACTCAGAGTCTGATGATCTAGAGTTTGACTTCAGTAACTTGATGCAATTTTACTTCTAATCAAAATGCTGAATTGTGGTTGACTTTTCTTCAGATCTTATATAAAGTCTTTAGCTTATCTAGTGCTTCATATGCTCTTATATATGTTCAGAACTTGATCAATTTTAATCTATATGTTAAGAGTCCCACATCAGATAGGTGATGGTCTGACAATGTGTTTATAAGTGGGGGCTCTTCACCTCATAAGCCGGTTTTGTGGGGTTGTGTTAGGTCCAACCACGATTTCTAAGACTATAGTCCTGCACACTTAAACATATATTAGCATATCTAATTTGTTCTTTGATACTTTTTTATCATCAAAATTTTAAAGAGATTGTACAAAATCCATTGTGTTTCGATTGGTAAAAGCAGGGTAAATTTGGATTTTTTTTTCTCTTTATTTTATGGTAGGAAAAAAATTCTGTAAGAAAATGGGTTGCAACACAAATGGTAGTTCTGATTATGTTTATGTTTATGTTTCTATATCATATACACAGTGGCAAAAGTTATGGTGCATAAGGAAATCCTTATGCACCGTGCATAAACACTTCACAACCATTAGATCTAGTGTACACGTGTAATAATCCTAGACTTCTCAAACTACACCAAATCAAACTTCATTTGCTTCAAACATTTCTCTCACTAGAACATAAAGCTCTCCCTCTCTCTCTACAATTCAGATGAGTCTTCATCTCTTCCGGCCACACATGATGATTTCGGCGCGGTGGTCGCCGGCCAGAGGCGGCGACGGCGCCGTGCTGGAGAACTAAACTCACCCTTTTAAAAACTAAAGCCATTTTTCAACCTCCATTTTTGTTTTAAAGCCAAATCCGAACTCGGATCGCGCTAAAACACAACAAGAAGAGTAGATCTAAAGATTAAAACCGGTTCGCTCCTCTTCTTCCCTCGCGTTTTCTTCTTCTTCTTCGATCTAGTGGCGCTGTGTTGATTGCTATATGTTACTGTTTCGTCACTGTTTGTTTTCACGGTTTCAGATATGAAGTTGTTACTGGATTCAAAATCTTTGTGATGTTAGAGGAATTTATGGCTGGGAAACTGCTGGAAACCATTAAGTACATTTAATGGTTTTGGAGTACAACTGTTGGAAACAATTAAGTACATCTAATGGTTTTCCACAACAAAATGGTTTTGCCATTCCGGTACGGTGATGATGATGACCGACGGTGTTGATGATGAGATTGAAGATTCTGGAAACCATTTCTACAGCAAAATGGTTTTGGCATTCCGGTACGGTGATGATGACGGTGATGATGAACGACGGTGTTGATGAACGACGGTGTTGATGATGAGATTGAAGATTCCGCGTTTGGTTCGTTTTGTTTTGTTTTGTTTTGTTTGGTTTCATTTGGGGGTGTAGGAAGCAATTATGTTGGGATTTATGCACGGTGCATAAGGATTTTCTTATGCACCATAACCGCTCCCATACACAGTCGGGTCTGAACGGAAGCGATTGAGAGTTAGGCCTCGAACAGTTCCATAAGTTGGGGTTTTGAAGTGGATTAGAGTCTCATCTGAAATATAAATAATAAAAAACTTATTATAATATCATAAGTTCTTTTCGGCTAACTTCCATAAACTCTTCATGATAACTTAATGAAGTTAGCTTCTATAAAGAAAACAACTTCTTTCAGCAATTTTGGGTTGTCTTTTTCTCTTTTAAAAAATGTCTTTAATTTTCAATACAAATAACACATGTAACAAATAGATGAGAATAAATTTAAATATTAAAAAAATGTATCAAACACGATATGAATATATATATGTCTGATTTTTTTTCCTTTATCATTTAAAAACTGTAAGAAACTAGATGAGTATATTTATACTTAATTTTTTATTATCCCAATTATACCTTTAAACAATTTTTTATATAATAAAGATTGTTGTTGGTGACATAAAAAAAAGAATTAAATTATATTTTTTGGTTATATTGTTGGTGTTATTGAAATAGATAATCATGTTTAATTTCGTTGTTATAACTAAAAAGCAACAAACATTTATATTTTTAGTTTTAATCAAAATCAAAATTTCATAAAAAAAAAAACATAGTTAATAATTTTCAAATTTTAGTGTAGTAAAAAGAGCGGAAAAACGGGCACTCATGTGCCCGTCTTTTCGCTAGTTTATATAATAAACGCTTATGGACTAAAAGCACTTAAGTTGTATTTGTTATTGCATTGATAATATCTCTTTTGAGACTTGTACATTTTTCTTACTTGATTTCTTTGATTGACTGAAATTAAGCTCGGGAAATGGGATATGAATCAGTAGCACATCAACTAATGGAAGAACTTAAACGTGGAAACAGGCTCACAAGATAAGAGGTTGGTATGTAAGTTCATCTTGTAATCTAAAGTTATTTTCTAACTTGGTAGAATTTGCTAATGAATATTGACACTCAAAATTGTACTTCTTGTGGCACTAGTTTGCCTTTATTTTTAGATTAGAATCGTATAGTCCATTTATTTTCTGAGGAACAATTTTCATTGATGATGTATATGTAAGCATTGTTGAATATATTTCTGTCTCACTGCAATCTTCCCAAATCCACAAACACCAATGGTTTAAGATGCAAGTAAAGTGCTTAGAGTGATTTGTCCTTGAATGATTTCTTACCATTACATGCCAGCAATGAGTGACCAAACTCAAGTGGCATAAACTGCTATATTGTTATGCTTGACCTTTTACAATTAAAGTTTAGCACATTACACAAACTTGGTGTTATATCCTTTATTAGTTTTCAACATATAAAAAAGCCATTTTGAATAAGTTTTTATCTTAGTTTTCCACAAGTTTTTTCCACGAGAAGTAATTTTGTTCGAAGAAATATCAAACATTATTTCTAGGCACATCTTTCAATCAAAATTTAATCATTGGTTCAATATTGTGGCATCATGTCTAGAAACATTTTCAGGATCTTAGCTCTCTTAATTAACCGTCAAACAATCATCTACACAATAACATATCTTAACTTCATTTTTTGAAAAGAAAAAAAAAACACAAATGACGTAATACATGATGAATTGCTACATAGATATAAGAATTGCTACATTTTATGTCTTTACATGGAAGTGCTAAATCTGCTGATTTTTTTACCATTAGAAATCAAAGGAACTCTCTAACGTCGACACTGCACAATGGGAGGACTAAAACGACCACTCTTGTACCAAACAAACTTAAACCTAGCTCGAAAATCCAAATCAACAGTCAAATCGTTGTAAATCCCTACGCGTGTCTCATTGTGACACTCATCAAGTTGTTGATGTTTGAGCTTGATCTTACTCTTTCCTTGCAACACTACATGCCTGATGAAAGTGGTATTCTCTCTTGACCATGGTCGAACAGTGTCAAACTCAAATAACTAAAATCAATAACCTTGTGCCAAGCAATTGCATTGATCCTCCTATAATACACTATGACATTGACGTTTGGGTTTCTAATGGGATGTTGACATTGAATTTGTAATATAAGGTGTTGTTGCTTTTGAGGTTGTCAGGTTGAACTTCGCAAGCGAGATGTTGGTTACATGAAACTTGACATTAGAGGGAGAGAAAATTACTGCGAGGATAACAAAAAGAATAATGAACAAGACAATGAAGATGGTGATTGTCCAGCAACGAGGTATCCAACTCATTATGAGGTTTGATTTGTAAGAGTGTTGTGAATAGGAGGAGATTGCTCTAGTTATAATATATAATTGTTATATATGAGGAGATATTTGTTGAGAATGGAAAAAGAAGAGAGATTGCTTGCGTAACAAGTTACCTCTCATAGTTCTAACTAATTTGCCACGTAAGTATGAACAACTGTTATGACAGTTAGAAAAGATATGACAGAGTACAATAGTTCATGATAACTAGCTTAGACTTGTGTTAGCTTATAAATAGAGTCCACTATGATTGTAACAAATTCAATTGAATAATAACAATTTTTCCTCTATTATGCTCTTTATACTCCCTCTCAGAATTCACATTTTACTTTCTTAATATGGTATTAGAGCCAATAACATAAAGCACTAGTTGGAAAAGAACTAGAATAACAAAAAACACTTTTGAGACTTTCTCTTTAAGCTTAAGTTTGTGATTCCTTCACAAATCATCCTATATCATCTACCTGAGGTACATTATATATCCTTTGTCAAATTTTCTTTCTTTTACTAATCTTTGTTCTTCATTATCACACTTTTCCACTATATGTTCTCACACATTCTGAACCTAAGTCTAATGAATAAGCTATGCAACCTGAACATGGATTCAAGCACTGGATACTGAATTATTGGCTTTAGCAAAGAATGGTACATGAACGCCGGTTGATCTCCCTCCTAAGTCCTAAGATCAAACCTATAGGTAGGAAATGGGTCTATGAGATCAAATATCATTTATATGGCACTATAAAGAGATATAAAAGGTAGAATGGTAGCTAAGAGTTATAATCAAAATGAAGGGATGTGCTATTTTGAAACTTTCTCACCTGTGGTCAAAATCATAGTTGTCAGAATGCTACTTGCTTTGTCTTCAATCAATAACGGGTTCATTCATCAGTTAGATGTTAATAATGCATTTTTGCATGGTGACTTACATAAATATGTGTATATGGAAATACCACAAGGTGTAAACCCTCATAAACAAAATCAAGTGTGCAAGCACAAGAAATTCTTGTATGGTTTGAGTAGGCTAGTAAAAGATGGTATGAAAAACTTGCCATTTTTCTCACACAGTAAGACTATATCCAGGCATATGCAGATCATACTTTGTCCATACATCAACTAACACACTTACTGCTCTACTAATTTATGTTGATGATATTATACTAGCTTGCAACTCCATCATAGAAATTACAAGAATTAAACACATGCTTGATTCAACTTTCAAAATTAAGGATTTATGCAAGTTAAAATATTTATCTTTGGTCTTGAAGTTGCTTACTCTAATATTGATACGTTTGTATGTCAAAGGAAATAATGTTTGGACTCACTTAATGACTCTGGTTTTCTTGGCTCTATACCTGTCACTACTCCTATGGACTCTTCTATCAAGCTGCATCATGATGGGGGACAATTATATGAAGATATTTATTCCTATTGTAGGCTTATAGGCATATTGTTGTAGTTGACTAATACAAGGCCATATATTTGTTTTGTGGTTCAACACCTCAATCAGTTCTTATCTGCACCAACAAAGATTCTTTACAATGTTGCATGTAGAGTTATAAGATACTTGAACGGTTGTCTTGGAAAAGAGCTATTCTTTCCTAAATCATCAAATATACAACTTTTAGGCTTCCCTGATGCTAACTGGGTAGGGTGTGAAGACTGTAGACACAAGAAGATCCATTACTTGTTTATGCTTCTTTCTTGGTTCATCTTTAATATCATGGAGCACCAAAAAGCAAAGTATTGTTTCCAGATCCACTGGTGAACCAGAATATAGAGCACTCTCAGATGCAGCTTGTGAAATGCAATAACTAATCTACTTGCTGAATGAATTCAAAGTGAAGAATACTAAAGATCCAGTTTTGTACCGTGATAATCAAAGTGCATTACACATTGCAGCCAATCCATTTTTTCATGAGATAACTAAACATCTAGAAATAGATTGTCACTTTGTGAGGGATAAAGTCCAAGATGGAACAATGAAGCTTCTTTCAGTTTCAAGTGCAGAATAAGCAGATGACTTCTTTACCAAGTGACTACATCCTAAGCCTTTTCTTGCTATCCAAGCTAGGCATGGTAGATATATACCAAACACCAGCTTGTACATGGGGGACCGTTGAGAATGGAAGAAAAAGAGAGATTGCTTGAGGAACAAGTTACCTCTCATAGCTCTAACTAACTTGCCACATAAACATGTATAATTGTTATGACAGTTAGAAAAAATATGATAGAGTATAGTATAGTTAATGATAACTAGCTTAGACTTGTGTTAGCTTATAAATAGAGTTCACCATCATTGTAACAAATTCAATTGAATAATAATAGTTTTTCCTTCATTATGCTCTCGATACTCTCTCTCTCTCTCTCAGAACTCACATTTTACTTAATAATATTGATGATACATGGTGCAATATGTTTGTATATTTTAATAAGCCTGATAGACTAGTTTAATTACAGTTATATGAGTGAACACTCAATCTAAAAGTCTTGGGTTTTTTTTCTTCTAATCTTAGTGAGTCCCTTAGACCCACCAATTATAGGCAAAGGCTACGGTGGGAGACCTCTTTAGGTCTCCTACCGTAAGAAACTTAAACTTTTTTTTTGTTTGTTTGCAAAATAGATGTGAACCATTGGATGTATTTGGAATTTTTTTGAATGGCTTTGGTTTGTAGGTTATGTGACCCATTAGTTTGGTATTATTAATTAATAATTATATGTTGGTGAAATTTGGATGGATAATAAATTGTTAAAGTGTAAGTAGCAAATGTATGCAATAAACAAAATACGAAACTAAATAATTTTGCAAAAAAATAAAATAAATATATTCAATTAAGTTATGTAATTTTTTTTTTATAGATTTGTGGTATTTTTAATAGAATTAAATGTGTAGAATTAAAAAATAAAATAATTTTTTATAGAATTAAAAAATAAATGTGTGGTTTTTATTTTTAAAAAAATTATGTGATTTTTTTAGAACATATATGTGTAGTTTTTTTAAGGGTATGTGTATTTTTTTTTTTAAGGAGGCTATGTGTAGTTTGTTATTATGTTAGTATGATATACGCATAATAAACAAAAACACAATTAAATATTTTTTTTTAAAATTATTAGCTCAAGCAAAATGTACATGAAATTATTATAAGAATTATTTATATACTAGACGAGAGAATGTACATCACCTAAAAAAAATGTCATTTAAGCTGTAAAAAAAAAGAAAAAAAGAAGAGGGTCTCTTTATCGTAGGAGACCTAATGTGGTCTCCCATCCTAAACAACACCCAAATTATAACCTAAAAAAATATATTAGTTTTTTTATTTTTATTTTTATAGATCTGCTAACAAATGCATTCACAATATTAATGTATTGATGCCATTATAGTTCCAGAACGAACGAAAGACTGCTCTTTTTTAGTGATCAAAAACAAATATATTTACCCTACTTATTTACAAATATTTATGTAATATTTTCTTTTATTGAAGCTATAGACATGTTGATTTATTTATTTATTATCTATAGACGTGTTGATTTAACATTGGGTGTCAATGGATTTTTCTAACTCCTCTTATCTTGTGAATATAATGCATCCACTTCCTTATCATGTGAATAAAACCCTAAACCAAAAACTTGCCACCATTCATGCCAAAATATGGACAGAGCCTCATCACCCAGTACCTAAATATTGCCAACCTATTAAAAAAATTAAATATTGTCAAACATAGTATTAAACTTTTGCATAGAAATTAATCAATTATTTCGTTCTTGACATTTCAAAAACAAACAATATGTCAATGTCAAATATTCCTCTTTGAAAACTATTCATTTTGAGAGCAATGATTGGTTAGTTTATATATATCCGTTTCAGTATGTCAACATCACACACACATTAGTACATTACGGCGTGTGTGAATTCTACAAGTCACCAAAATTGAAATTAATACAACACACACCCTCCCTCCCTCCCTCTCTCTCTCACACACACAATTTGTGTGAAAATAAATTTGGATCTCTTAAATAAGTTCTAGTATGTGAACTTTGTTAATGAAATAAGTTCTTGTATTTGAACTTTGTTAATGAAAAAAAAATTTTAGATCTCTTAAATAAGTTCTAGTATGTGAAAAAATGTGAACTTTGTTGACAAAACTTTAATGGACCGAAAATAAATAAATAATAAAATTAGACTGAAATATAAAATTACTAAGGAAACTCTCCTACATCATTTAGAATGTTATATTACATGCGATATAATTTGAAAAAAAGTCTATAACACTTGGATCAACTAATAATGCCGATATTTTAGGTTGAATAATGAACACCTTCAATTGTATTCGAATTGGGGGTTTATTTTAGTTGGTATTTATCAATTTTTATATGATGGAAATATCCCAAACTCTAAACCTATTGAATAACTACTTCTAAAAAATTGACTGACAAAAACCGCAGCTGAAAAGGAATTAAAAATAACTGGACAACAACAACCTTTTGCTAAACAAAACAAATGAAGTGAATAATAGCGAAATAATTCTAAGCCATCAAAATCTTGATATCATTTTTTTTATTTATGTGTATTTTTATAATCTAAATCACTTATTTATTGATAGTAATAAGATATGCACAGCTTATAAATTAAAAGATAAGAAAATTAAATAAGTGAGAGATAGAATTGAACACGTATGAATAATGATATATGTATTCTAATATATTCACATAACACAATTGTAACACATTAGAATTTTTGTTATGTGCAATATACAACAAAGTTTTATTTTATGCATATATGTGTAATACATTAAACTTTCATGTAAATATCTATTAGCGCCACAACATATATGTGATGCCGATAAATGTACAACAATGTAGATTGAATGAAATTGAAGCAAAAATATACAAAGTTCATTTTATTATATACATGTCAAGCTCCTGCATCTGCATCACGATCTGTAAAGAAAGAACCACTGCTACATCTTCTGTCTCTAAAAGAAAATGTTGATGATGACGAGTTACCGTTGGAAGAAGAAATCAAAGGAACACTCAAACGACAACATTGTACAACTGGTGTATTAAATCGACCACTTTTATAAAAGCTTCCAAACTTGGCTCTAATTTGAACATCAAAATCAACAGCCAAATCATTGTGAATCCCGAGACGTCTCTCTTCAAAATACTCGTCAAGTTGTTTACGTCCTAGATTGATCTTAGTATTCCCTTTAAACTCTATAGGTCCAAGAAATGTTGTATTCTTATGTCCTTGATCGAACGGTGTCAAACTAAGATAACCAAAATAATTGTCTTTGTACCAAGCAATCGCGGTGATTCTTCGGTAATAGACTATGATGTTGTTGTTGGGGTTTCGTATTGTGACATGGACTTTGAAATTATAGTATAAGGTATTGTTGTTGTTTGTGAGGTTGAACTCGGTGAGAGTAGCGTCTGTTATGTGGAATTTCACGCTTGAGGGAGAGATTACTATCCAGGCGATGATTGAGAAAGACATGAAGAAGAATATAACGGCGTAGATTGTGCAATAGATGCACCAGAACCAATGAGGTCTGCAACACATGTTGTTGATGAGGTTTTTGAATTTTTCTTGTGATGATTAGGTTTTGTGGTTGATGAATTTTATGGTACAAAGTTATGTGTTTTTAAAGGGTGGAAATAGATGGATTTTTGGGTACGGTGTGATTCTTTTGATTTTCTAGGTGATTTCCTTGCAATATACATTAGAGAGAAGCCAGTAGCATTGACTTTTGAAGCCTAACTCTTTAATTTATAGTAATGAAATATAAAATATCAAACCTGAGGATTTGACAAATTTAATGAAATATAAAATATCAAACTAATTGCCTAGGTGATTTCATGTTCTTTTCTTGTAAAATTCCATGCCTACTATCGAGCTTAATATGCTCATATATACTAAATATAAGATTTTTAGTGCTAAACATTTTTATGCATACATTTAATTTTATAACATCAAGAACTTTGTTGTATTTGATTCTAAAATAGTTTTCCAAATATTTATATGTTGAAATATGATTAAAAATGTGTGTAAAATGTTTTACATTGACCATCGATGCAAATTAAATCCTTACTTGGTAAATTTAAAGAACATACGAAATAAATTTTGTTATCATAAATGACATGACTGTTGTTTTGCACTTTATCTTGAATTCAAGTTCTGGTGTTTTGGTGACTGTGGTTTTTATTGACTTTAGGGAATCCGTTTTGTTGGAACACAAGTATGTTTGTGTGTGATTTGAAAATTTTCTAGAAATCTAATATAGGAGATTTCACACAATACAAGTAATATATAGTGGAGATAGACCTTTTGGCTTGTGCTCCATTGGGTACCCTCTTTTGTAAGAGGACGATAACGCAATTAGAGAAATGATATTTGTAAAATCATTTTTTGGCAACTTTTGTGATAATTTTTTCTCTCACTCACGTTTAGAAGGAATAAGACTGCATTTACAAAAGATACAGTTGAGATGTCAATTCCTCCGCGAAGGCTGAGCGGTGAAGAAGTGTGGGAAAGAATTAGACATTTACCAAGCGTTGAGAAATCTGTAGAACATTATCCTTCAGACTATAGGGTTAAGCATAATTAGACAAAGCGTAGTATATTTTGGGTACACGTCATCGCCTTGTCATATTTTTGCACTTGTCTGCATGTTTTTGGCAGAATCAATGTATGTCCGACATATGCATGCATGCATCCTCCGTTGTCCAACTTGTTTTTACATCATTCCTTTAATGAGGTGTAATCGCACTCATCACCTATTAGTCGAAGTAATGATTTGAGCCATCGGTATTGTAACCAATCTTGGCTCGTCACCTATATAAGGAGTGTTTGATCCTCACTTTTCCTCACATTCGAACTGTGCAACTTTTCAATTCTTTATCTTATTGCTCTTTATACTCAATGCATTTCCGAGCCAAATCCCCCCTCTTTCTTTTTATCCATTGGGAAAAGTCTCTTTGTCAATCGTAAACCATGCAAATGTTAACCGTAATTCAAAGTTAAAAAATATCTCAAAAATAGGGATGTCATTTAAAGGCTTGCATATCAATTGGTTTTTTACTTTTCTACATTCATTTTGAGAGGAATGATTTGGTAGTTTATATACATCAGTGTGTCAAGTTTTATATAAATAATGATACACACAAATTACCATTCTTTCCTTTTTCTTAACCAAACACATTACCATTCTTATCTTCTTAGGATTTCCGCGTGTGAGTCAATTTTACAAGTCACCGAAATTGGAATTAACGCAACCATCAATGTCAACCCTTCAACATTACATTGATCCAAGTGGATTTGATTTGAATCCTTTAATCAAAATCTCGTGTTCGAACCATAGGGATTAGAGGCAGAGCCTTTTGACCAAATACATCGATTTTACTTGACTTTTTTTCTCTTTTTTGCTTATATTAGAGAGACATGAGTAGGAGTAGTACATGCACCTATTATACCATTCTCATTTTCCCATAATTATGTCGCCAATATTGAAATTAACACAACATACAATGTCAAACCTCCGTATATTATATGTACTTTCGATTTTGAAAATTTTAAAAATGAAAATTAAATCCTGCTTTCAAAACAAAGAAGGCAACGAAGACAAGAATTACATAGCTGAAAAGGAACCAAATATAACTTAATAACATTTTGTAAAACAAATGAAGTGAGTAATATAAAGAAAAATGATTTTTGGATATCAAAATTTTAATTTCAAATAAAGTGTGTTTTGATTTTGATGGATTGTTGGTGTAAATTTTTTAACTTTGTCACCACATCGTAATTAGTTATGACAATTTTTTAGAACTAGTCGTGTAAAAAGTCAAACATTTCAAATGATATGACAATTATGATTTATTTAGAGTGTAAAAACTCTGAAAAGTAACAAGAGACGAGGATTAACTTATAAGGTATCTGTATTTTTATGTTCAAGTAACACTATAACACACTGAAATTTTGTTCTGTGCAATATGATATGATATAAATACACTCATATACATAAATATCTGTAACACACTTTCATGTACACATAATCTATATGTTTGGCGATAAGTGTACAACATTGTAGATTGAATGTAATTGAAATGAAAAAATTAACACTATAACACACTGAAATTTACACTGAAATAAGAGTGAAGAAAATGGTATACAAATTCACATTGTTATATACATATCAAGCTCATGCATCGGCATCACGATCTGTAAAGAAAGAACCACTGCTACATCTTCTATCACTAAAGGAAAATGTTGATGATGATGGTGACGATGATGAATTACCATTAGAAGAAGAAACCAAAGGAACACTCAAACGACGGCACTGCACAACCGGTGGATTAAAACGACCACTCTTGTAAAAGCTTCCAAACTTGGCTCTAATTCGAACATCAAAATCAACAGCCAAATCATTGTGAATCCCAAGACGCCTCTCTTCGAAATACTCGTCAAGTTGTTGACGTCCAAGATTGATCTTAGTATTTCCCTTAAACTCAATCGGTCCAAGAAAAGTTGTATTCTTGTGTCCTTGATCGAACGGTGTCAAACTCACATAACTAAAATCATTGTCTTTGTACCAAGCAATTGCCGTGATTCTTCGGTAATAGACTATGATGTTGTTGTTGGGATTTCGTACAGTAACATTGACTTTGAAATTATAGTACAAGGTATTGTTGTTTGTGATGTTAAACTCGGTGAGAGTAGCATCTGTTATGTGGAACTTCACGCTTGAGGGGGAGATTACTATCCAGAAGATGACTGCGGTAATAATGAAAAAGAACATAACCGCATAGATTGTGCAATAGAAGCACCAAAACCAACGAGGTCTGCAACACATTTTGATGAGATTTTTGTGATGATGATGGGTTTTTGGTGGTTGGTGAATATGTGTTTGTGTGAGTTTTTAAAGGGTGGAAATTGGTAGATTTTTGGGTATATGGTGTGTTGCTTTTGATTTTCTAGGTGATTTCCTTGCAATATACCACAGAGTAAGAAGAGAACATAGATCATTGACTTTTGGAAAGGAGTGATGAAGAAAAATTCAATTGCTTGAGTAACAAGGAACTGGTGGATGGGTCAATTTTGTTTAGAGATGAGTTTATAAATATTATATTTTGGGAGATGAGTATACGTAAGAGAGAGAGAGAGAGAGAGAGAGAGAAAGGAAATAAACTATATTAACACTTCTCCAATCAAAATAATTTCTTCAAAATTTAAAGAAAATGATAAAAAGGAGAGACTAAACTTTATCATGTCACATATACGAATTATAATTCGATACTGTTAAAAATATTTTAAAAAAATCGATGATGTTAATTATTAATTTAGTCTCGGTTAATTGATTTTTTTTTGGTACGGTGTTTTATTGAGTTCTACATAATCATCAAGGATTTGACATGAAATGTGAAAGGTAAAACACAAAAAAAGAATGAAGTGAGCAATGTGATCTGAATCTTCTATATTCAATGATCAAAATAATACTCAGTAAGTTACATAATGAAGCTTTCTATCCTATTTGTACAGAAATGTGAGTGGTTAGCTCTATAACTGTTTCACACACTTCCTAACTAACAATCAAACTACCATTAAGATATACACACGTGTGATATGTTTACATCTAAAAATAATAATTATTATGTTAGTTGAAATCGGAGATAGACAATTAGAGGTTAGACGAGTTTTTTCAGTTGATGGAAGGTTAAGCAAGGGATATGTAAGCTAGTATGTGTGTCTCGAAGACATCAGACTTAGTTGAAGCTCGAGTTGGACAATGAGACACTAAACTCACACTCCCTATTTATAGTGGCGCTAACCGCAAAGAGCGATAAGTAAGGAAGCACATTGGGTACCCATTACAGACCTTCTTAACAAATAATGTCGTGAAGTGGAAAGTTGGTAACCGAGAATGGGGAGCTACGAACCCCTCAACAAAGGAAACTCACGCACTACCCACAAAAATAGTCGAACAACGTTAGATGTTATAGGTCATGTAATTTTGGTCAATAGGAACAGGTTTGCCTAAAAGGTACTTACTATGCAAAATGTATTCATCACAATTAATCAAACACAAGCTATTCTAATTATTTTATCCTTTTATAATTCTACCTTTATCGTATGTTACATGCATATATTAGTCTAATAGCAAACTCAAAAAGTTGTACTTAACACTTTATTAGAGTACTTAAAGAACTCACAGATGATGAACACGGTTCCTTCCTTTACATTAATCGCTTGAAGAAAGAGAATCATATTTCATGACTTGAGCCTATGCGTTGATTTGGCATGCCCAGTGAGACAAGATGACTTTCATCTCTGAAAAATTGAGTTATCCATTTCAAGACTATGTTTGGCGTATGCACCTGGAATCTGAAAAGAGTCTTGTACGTATTGATCAACTTTACAAACGTTAGGAATGCATGCATATGTGGCTCCTCCTAGTGTTTTTCAAGAACATACAGTTGATACAACTAAGGCCCCGTTTGGTTTGAGCTTATGAAAAATAGCTTATGTAAATAAATAAGTTTTTATTTTAATTTATAAACTCTCACTAACGAAAATTGTATCTTCATAAACGGGTCTTTCATAAACTACCTTAAAAACTTATAAATAGTACATAAAAACTTATTTATTTGCATAAGCTGTTTTATATAAGCTCTAAAATAAGCTAATCCAAACGGACCCTAAAACTCCGGTAGTAATGACTACATCTTTCATTAGATAATATATTGACATGGGTTTACATGAGATCATGTATCATTTCTCTCAGCAACATTTATAACGAGGTCAACAAGTCACGGAGTTGGAGTCTAGACGAGCAAATTCTGGTGACAATTATGTCACCTACACCTCATACGAAGTTCAAGAGAACCAATGTCTCGCATGCTTTGTCAATCAAATTCAATTGATCCTTGCTTCAATAAGACCTCAACAATTTCACATGATACCTATATAGTAGGTAACTTCTACTTCTTTTGATTCACAACCTAGTATTTTTTTTCATGGTTATCCCTAGGGTAAACCTAGTCGCAAATAATACGTATAATCATGCTAATCTTCAAGTTGGACATGTACATATGCAAGGAGGCAACCTCTCACAATAGGAAAAATTGACATGCGATAAGTCTTGTCTTATGTTAATACTATGTAGGAAAATAACATTCTTGCATTGGGGGATACGTTTGTGTCCCAAGAGCAGCCATGAGGGATATCTCCACGTTAAATTGAGGTCCAATGGGGTTTTTGAAAATCCCCAAAAAATATGAGCATGTTGCAGCCGAGGGAATACCTATTGGACAACAATTGTTGGAGGTTTTCTCTTGAAAATTTTTGCTTCCTTTTTCAGGGAAGATGACAAATCAACTATGGAGTATATAGTAAGATATGTTGGGCAGTGTGATGAGGGAAACCAGAACGAATTTCACAAACTTCAATTGTTCACTTTATTATTGCCAGGAATAACGTTTCAATGATAGATTTTATTGACCTCAACTTTAGGTTACATCAGCTTTTGGTTTCTATGATAGGATCTATTGACCTCAACTTTAGGTTGCATATGCCGATCTAACAAGAAGTAGATGAATTAGTTGCTTACTTCAAGGTTCATAAAAATGGATGGGAAATGTTTAGTCCAATTTCTTGACGTTGAATATGCATCGATGGCCATCAATACCATGCACTCACAACTAAAAGAGAAATTGGTTTGAAAAGTTCCATAATTTGAACGAATTGACTTCTCGCGGATCACACATAGAGAAATTCAATCAAAAGAAAGAAAAGATGTGTGCTAGCCAAGGGAGAGGTCCACACCTAGTATTCATCATAGATATGGAAAATTTTGATGATGGTGATATGTTAGTTGATCCAATGATAGACGTTCTAACGAGTGAAATCCTAAAAGGAAAAATCTCTTTAGATCTTCCCATAAGGTCTGACAAAGGGAAATATGTAATCTCATCATAAGAAGAAAAATATATATGCCTAGGACATCTTTGATTATATACTTAAGGATAAGCAAATTTGAATATTAGATGGTCATAAAATTCCTCCAACGAACTAGATCAAAAGAAAAATGTATTGAAGGGCATAACTCCTAAAACCATTCAACTCCTAAAAGTTAATTGTTTTGGTTATTCACAAAGAATTATCTGATATGGGTGTTTGGGATATCACAGTTATTGTCAAGTAAGCTTCAAGATCAGGAAAAAGAATTGTACCTAAAAGTTTAAATCTTTTATAATTTATTAATGAGGAAGAGGATGGTTGCTTATGTGGAAGAAAAGAGATTAAGAATGAGTGGAAAAAATTGTTGGTAGTTCTTTGAGATCTAAGTTGCATTGAACATGAAAGCTGAGGAAAATGTGTAATAAATTGTGAGAAAAGACAGAGGCGGGTGGAGGGACAAACCAGAGAAATGGTGAAACGGCGCAACTGAGAAAGATTCTACAGTTTAAAAGAGTGTTGTTAACTATGGTGTTTTTCGGTTGGGTTGGGAAAGACTGAAATTATTTGGGCCTAACGGTGTTGTTAACTAGGTTGGCCCAATAATTTTAAGGAGTGAGTTGCCTTTCCCACCATGCACGGGTCGGTGATTGGTCACTCACGGTAGTAATTATTTCTCCTGGAATAGATCGTACAAACCCATTATAAATCGAATCTTCAACCCGTACACCCACCCAACCCGATTTGGCCCTGTCCTTTTTTTATTGTGGACGGGTCGGTCTTGGGCGGGTCTAAACTATTTGCCCACCCCTAGGTTTTACTTGTATAGACAAACACTATTGCATCCAAAAACCCTAACACCTTCAAAATTTCTTCAAAGCAATGAATACTACTCGTAATCGAAGCTCTTCTCATCTTGAATCCATGGAGAAGAAGAGATATGTGGGTTCAGAAAATAGAAAAGTGAGCACCTATATATCAGATGATATAGTTGTTTCTATTCTATCAAAGTTGCCTCTTAAAAGTTCAAATAGGAACGATAATGTGGATGCAAAGAGAAATGTGACCTCAAATATGTAATTGTTTTTCTTATTTTTCACAAAGAAGTATATGATTGTGGTTGTTGGGATATCACAATTATTGTCAAGTAAATTAAGAAACTACTTGATCTTGCTTTTGCATTTTTATTTTGAATGTTACTCTAGTTTTATTTGCAAACTTATCTGGTTTCTATATCAATAAAATGAATGATCTTTTGCCTTTACGGGATGACCTCTAGTTTTATGTAGAAATAACTTATACATGGAAAACTTTATAATGTGATGAGCAATAAAAAAGTTTTGGTAGAGAGGGGAAAGATTTATGATGCAACAGAGAGGGGAGCAAACTATAAATTATGAACATGGTTTTATCAGATTTAGTGTTCCAGATAGTGTTCTTGGTGCTATTGCTGCAATTCTCAACATTTTTTGGGTCCCAAGTTGTTTAACCAACAAAAAACTGTGGCAATAATTTTGGAACTGTGACAGTCACTTTGAAAGTCAGAGACTGACTCGCCAAGACAGAGACAATTTCTGCTCATTAGCATCCACCCGGTTGTTGATCCCTTCACATAGGTCTTCACATTCACAATATCCACTGCACTGCGACGTTTCTGATCAGCACTAAGTTAGATGGGCAATTGATCCCACCGCGCATCCTGGACAGCACCCTGCATAATAAAACACTATTATAAAATCACAAACAAACATTGTGTTAGCAAAACACACAACATTATGTCACATCTCTTTTTTCTTTGTCAAGTTATAAGTTATGATGATTATAATCATATAAAATTCAGTCAATACCAATGTATAAGTCTCCCTTTGGCATAGTTTCCTCTTTAAGAACATTCTCTTCGATTTTTTTTTGTACGCATATATCTCACACAAATTTCATTTTAAGGTGGCAAAGTTGAGGATGAACCTATGGAAGCTTCGATTTCTTTTGAATGAATTTGGATTCTTAACTAAATCCTTATCATGAAATAGTCCATACAATTTGTTTTTCATAGTGACACATTTAATCAACTGATACCAAATCTTTATATATTGACTGTGTTTTTTAGTTCTATTTGTTGTATATGCTTTGTCCTCTTCAATTTGATCTTTGACTGCATCATCTTCTTGATTTCTTTGTTCAGTCTGAATTTTACAGCAAGGCTTGATTTCTTTGTTTAAGCTGGAACACCATCGCCTACTATCACTGCCACCACTTGTCTTTTCTGTTTAAATTGTCTATGATTGTGACAGAATATCGGTTTTTGGTTTTGCTTGATTTTGAAATGTTTCTAGCTATTTTCGGCTTAAAAAGTTCAAAGAAGCATTGCCATCCCTTAGGTCTCAAGAATGCCATTTCATAAACAGCTTAAGTTCAACGTAATATCACTTTGAAGAAGTAACTCCATGTTAAAGAAGTGCATGAATTACACATCTTACATTTTTTATCAAGTTTGATCCTTCTCTTTTTGATCAAGCTTGATCATTCTTTTAATTCTAATAATATTCTCCAAGATATATAAAAAAAAAAAAAAAAAACCAAACCAGCATTGATGTTGAAAAACATACTGTTTATAAGTTACATACATTAGCGCAGTAGAAAGAGCAGACAGACGGGCATGGGAGTGCTCGCCTGGACGCTAGTTGTGAATAAAGAAAATTCACTGCCTAACACAGAATCAAATCATGCCAATTACAGTAAGGCACTATTAATGTTAATTATAGAAGATTCATCCTACTTTCCAGTCTAAACATTCAACTTTTTGAAATGGAAGTTCTTATCATAGAATATAGATATTTAATGAACTTTCATTAAGTATCATAATATGTTCCTTCATTGACAACTTTTGAGTTCTCATGATGTTGCTGGTTGAATAGAAGACTACAGCTGGTTGATGCGACTGGGGGCATTCATGTTCCTTCATTTGACTTGGAATTCCAATGACATATCTGTTGGTTGTGCATTCAAAATTGTGAAGATGGGAAAACTTGGAATCGTGACACAATATGTGAAGCGTGTCACGATTTCGCAATGCCGAGAACATGTTTTTCAGGGTGTCCAATCGTGACACGATTTTGGGAAAACGTGACACGATTTTCGACTTGCTGGGAACGTTTTCAGGATAAGGTTGATTGTACCTTGGGTCGTACGCACCAAACATGTCACGATTTGCCAAAACGTGACACGATTTTGACAGTGTATGTGTACTATTTAAGTGTCTCTTTCCAGTTTTTGAAGGTGGGGGAGAGAGAGCTTCAAGACAGGAAAACTTGGGAAATCAAAGGAGGTAACTTTAGGGTTGAGGGTCTTTGATTAGAGTTCTCTTGGGTTGGGAAACATTGTAAACACTTTGGGTGAGTGCAAATCATTGAGTGTCTTGTTCTTTGGTGAGATTGGGAAAATAGGTAGAAATTAGGGTTGTTCTTTGTGAGCTTGTTGAAGCTAATTTCTTGTAACTCATTTGTATCTCTTTTTAAGAACTCTTTGATAGTGGATTGGGGAGAACAATCTCTCCCCTAGATTAGGTCAAGTTGGACCGAACTGGGTCAACAATCTTTGGTGTGTGTTTCTCTTCTCTCTTTATCTTTTGCTTGTGGTTTTGTGCTTTTCACTTTGATTCCTAGATTAGATCTAGGTGCTGTTATTGTTGTTATTTCTTGTGTTCACTTTGATTGTGGTTGCTACTTTCCTTTGCTCCACACATCATAGTTTGTATTGGTGTGAGTTTAAAGTCCGAATTCACAACAATTGGCGCCCACCGTGGGGCATATGAGTGAATTGGTTTAGTGAGTATCATGGGTTCAAAGTGGGATATTGAGAAGTTCACCGGAAGTAACGATTTTGGGTTATGGAAGGTGAAGATGCTAGCGGTGTTGATACAACAAAAGTGTGAGAAAGCTTTGAAGGGTGAAGGTGCATTGTCGGTCACCATGACACAAGCGGAGAAGATCGAGATGGTGGACAAGGCTAGGAGTGTCATTCTCTTGTGCCTCGGTGACAAAGTTTTGAGGGATGTCGCGAAGGAACGTATTGTGGCGTCAATGTGGTCAAAGTTGGAATCGTTGTATATGACCAAATCTTTGGCTCATAGGCAATTCCTTAAGCAACAACTCTACTCATTCAAGATGATGGAGTCAAAGACCGTGATGGAGCAATTAACGGAGTTCAACAAAATGCTTGATGATTTGGAGAACATTGAGGTGCAACTTGAGGACGAAGACAAAGCTATACTCTTGTTGTATGCTCTACCAAGATCATTTGAATCCTTCAAGTATACCATGCTCTATGGCAAAGAAGGCATTGTCACCTTGGAAGAAGTTCAAGTGGCTTTGAGAACCAAGGAGTTGACCAAGACCAAGGACTTGAGAGCGGATGAAAACAGTGAAGGCCTTAGTGTTTCAAGAGGAAATGGTGGAGGTAGAGTTAACCGAGGAAGCTCAAAGAGCGGTAACAAGGAAAAGTATAAGTGCTTTAAGTGTCACAAGTTTGGTCACTTTAAAAGGGATTGTCCGGAGGACAATGAGAACTCCGCGCAAGTATGAAGATGCGGGTGCTTTGGTGGTTAGTTATTGGGAGGATGAAGAAGGTGAGGTCTCTCACCTTGGTATTGATGCCTTATAGAGAGGTGATCATCTGGAGAGACGTTAAACACTCAACATCAGCCTGGAGAGGCGGTGGGAAGAATACTCATTGTCGGCCTGGAGAGGCGGTGGTAAGAATACTCGTAATCAACCTTTGAGGTGGAGTTTAGAGCTGTCAAAACGGGCCGGGCCGTACGGGCGGGCCTGAAAGCCCGCAAAAAATGAAGGGCCTGGGCCGAAAAATTGAAGCCCAAATCATTTCAGGGTTTTTAGCCCGGCCCGACAAAGCCCGAAACCCGGTGGGGCTAGCCTGTCCGGGCCGCGGGCAGCCCGAAAGCCCGCAAAAAAAATTGAAGTGTGTGATTTTTTTTTTACACTGGACTGGACTCTTGGATGTTGTGAACCTTGATGAAGATTAAGTGACTTTGTTGGGAGTGACTTTTTGGATCATTAAAACTTTTATGTTATTCCGGATAATTAGTATTTTGAATTTCTGG
>Ga0228710_1001916_pt1 | contig 32177 bp, 20 predicted proteins | sample MedpolnodulmetaG_FD_177995 | JGI IMG/M metagenome (GOLD analysis project Ga0228710, IMG submission 177995) | Root nodule microbial communities from Medicago polymorpha collected in Santa Monica, California, United States - pink nodules | ecosystem: Host-associated > Plants > Roots > Nodule... | reverse complement strand
CCAGATTCAATCAAAATAGAGGGGGTAAAATTCCGAGTTTTAAAATAGGAGGGGCAAAATCCAAATTCAATCAAAATAGGGGGGGTAAAACTACATTTAAGCCTAAAAAAAAAATTCCAAAAAAAGCAATCTGAAATGTGGGGGCTACACATGTAACTGTCATAACGGTCTTATAATGTTCCTAAATCAAGTCGAAAAACATGGTCACAAGGTTTCCTCCTCTTCCATGCATTCCCTCTCTTTTCTTCTCCAGAAAACTCAATGTACCATATTTTGGTATGATCAATGCCTTCAAACATTCTCACAGTAAGTTTCTACATATATTTTCTATTCATTTTTTTGATTTATACCCTTTTTAAATCCAATTTTTTATCTTTCATAGATTAGAAAAAATATATATTATTTCTCATTGTTGGATATGAACAACCCTGAAGATGATTTTGTCTCTTAATTTATACCTGGGAATTGGACTGTTGAAAATCATTATAAATAAATTATTCTAAGAATTGTGTTTTAAATCATTTTCATTATCATTGTATGAAGCATGAATAAAAATGGTTTATAAGAACATAGGTTATTCAAACCTAAAAAGAAACATGTTTGATCAAAATTATTATTTCAAGGTTTCCTTGTGATATGATCTATGAAGCACATGTACGGACATGAACGCCGAGCACGACACGGACACTAACATGCCGACACCACTAATAATTTAAGTAAATCATACAATTCAGTGTAATTATATGTGTCGGTGTCGGATACAACACGTGTCCGACACCGGGACATGCCTAATCTGAAGAGTGTCCGTGCTTCATAGGATATAATTCATTAGGTTGCTTTGTGTGTGATTTTTTAATCCCTTTATTTTGTAACGATTATTTTAAATTTCACTATTTTTTCATTCTACTTTATAATTGTTTGAATTTCATATTCTACTAGAGCTTATGCATTGTATGAATTTCATATGACAGGAAATTGCTAGACATATCTAGTATTTCTGGTAGATCTCTATGTTATTTTCTTCACAATGTTTGACTCTGGTTACAAGTCACAGTATATTGAAGGTCAGAAGGAGAAATTTGTGAGGTATTTTTATTTTTATTTCTGGGTATTACATATCATTGTGATTGGTTATTTTTTATTTTTTTGTCTCAACTCTTCGGTTCTCGAGGGAAAGGGACTCTATTAACATAAGCATTTTTCAGACTAATATACAGTGGATGATGTAGGTTGGATGATTTGGATTCCAATTCGTCAATGCCATCTAGCTCAAGTGGGATGAAGAAGTTAAGATTTAATTTAGATTGTTTGCCTTTTCCTATTCCTGGCCGCGGGAAAAAAAAATCGTCGAAATCGTTTCGAGTCGGAGTGAAAAAGGGATCAGATGGACTAATGAATTTTGGAAGATCACTCAAAAGTGGAGTCACTTGGGGAGTTTTTCCGGAAGATCTTAAAGTGTCACAGAAAAAAGTATTTGATCCTCAAGATAAGAATCTTCTGTATTGGAACAAGTTTTTCGAGATTCTATGCATCCTTTCTGTAGCTTGTGATCCTTTCTTTTTTTATCTTCCTTATTTCAACCACAGATCATTTTGTTTAGCCATAGATAACAAGCTAGCAAGTTTTATTGTTACATTGAGAACAATATGTGATTGTATTTATCTCATTCGCATAAGTTTCCAATTCCGCACCGCCTTCATTGCACCTTCATCTCGAGTATTTGGAAGAGGTGAACTTGTTATAGATCCTGGATTGATCGCAAAGCGATATTTACAGCGCTATTTCATTATTGACTTCTGGTCTGTACTGCCACTGCCACAGGTTTGAGATACCATCCGTGCTGAATATGTTTTGCGTACTACATAATGTCTTGTCTTTTTTTTTTTTGCCAATATGTCTTGATGTTTGTTGTAGATTGTAGTGTGGAGGTATCTTTATAGCGCAAGACGCATGGAGGTATTGGATACAAAAACATCACTATTGAGACATGTCATCATGCAATATTTTCCAAGAATGGTACGGTTCATACCTTTGGCTTCAGAAGTTAAAAAGACAGCTGGTGTTTTTTCTGAAAATGCATTGCTCGGTGCCATGTACTATTTGATCTGGTATATGCTTGCTAGCCATGTAAGTTCATTTCTTAAGACAATTCTTCTGTTTTAATTCTCCATTGCTTCTGTATCACTTATAAAGCTCGGATACTTCATAAAAGAAAAAGTGTTGGTGTCGCATTTGTATCAGTATATACTCTTTGGATATTTCTCGATACGTGTCCAAAAAGCATCCAATTTTTCTATGGAAACTTCCCATTAAAATCGATACTCCTCGTACACTTCTAGATACTTCCTGATCGGACACCAAAATTTGTTTATCGTCAATTTTTTGAGTTGTAATTATGATGCTTTTGTAGATATCCTGACGTAGAGGTTAGACTAGATTACGCTATAGGCGGAAACTATTCTTGTTACCGACACGAATGATCAATGTTTCTTTCTGACTATGATTTTGTAGATAACGGGTTCTGTATGGTACTTACTAGCGATAGAACGTAACGACACATGCTGGAAGAATGCATGTAAAGAAGTTGAAGGATGTAATTCACATTTCTTGTATTGTGGAAGTTCAAGTAAGCATATACCAGGGTATGAAAATTGGAGAAATGTCAGTCAATCTGTACTTAAAAGTAAATGCTTTGTTGAAGATGATAACTCAGCTTTTAACTATGGAATCTTTTCTCAAGCTATAGAATCTCATATTGTTGCTTCCATAGAAGTTTTCCCCAAATTTTGTTACTGTCTATGGTGGGGACTTCAGAATTTAAGGTATGTTCTTTGTATGATTCTTTAGAACTATATATTATCTACACGAGTCCTCTATATAACGGCTATAAAATACTCAGTTTATAAATGATGTTTGTATTTATTATTTAATTATAATTAATAAAAATATATGTATTAGTGTCGGTGTCCTATGTTTTTCACATTAGCGATGTAGAGGTGTACGTGCCTGTATCGTGTTTGGTGTTTGTATCAAAGTTGGTGCTTCATAGATCTTAAATCTATAATTTATAGAATTATAGATTGTAGATTCACTTGATGTTGTGTTAACCTATATCATCCTTTATATTTACTTTGCTAACCAAAGTGAAATAAATATGATTTGGTTCTTATTGATTCAAAATATGAACACTATGACCTAATAACCTTCTGTTTTTGCTTTTCACAGTACGCTTGGTCAGGGGCTTCTAACTAGTACCTACCCTGGAGAGGTTTTGTTTTCCATAGTAATAGCTATTATGGGGCTTGTGCTCTTTGCTCTTCTGATTGGAAACATGCAGGTAAACAGAAAGTTTTTACTGTAAACATTGATTTATAGAATCTTGATTACTATAATACTGTAATCCTTGTGTTATAAATGCAATTGGACAGACCTACCTTCAATCAATGTCGGTTCGTCTGGAGGAAATGAGGATCAAAAGGCGTGACTCCGAGCAGTGGATGCATCATCGCTTGCTTCCTCCGGACCTAAGGGAAAGAGTCAGACGCTACGACCAATACAAGTGGTTGAACACCCGAGGAGTCGATGAAGAAAATTTGGTTCAGAGTCTTCCAAAAGATCTTAGAAGAGATATCAAACGTCATCTTTGTTTGAATTTAGTCAGAAGGGTGGGTACTCAGCAAACAAATTTGTCCTTTCTGAGATTGTTCATTGCAACAGAAAAGTTTTGCTTCTAACTCTTTATTTTCTCATTAGTATTCTGTGTATGACATATATTATTCAGGTTCCTCTCTTTGCTAACATGGACGAACGCTTGCTTGACGCGATATGTGAGCGATTGAAACCGAGTTTATATACAGAGCAAACTTTCATAGTTAGGGAAGGCGATCCAGTTGATGAGATGTTGTTCATCATTCGTGGTCGTCTAGAGAGTGTTACTACAGATGGTGGAAGAAGTGGCTTCTTCAACAGAGGAGTTTTGAAGGAAGGTGATTTTTGTGGTGAAGAGTTGCTAACATGGGCATTGGATCCAAAGTCTGCAGCAAGCTTGCCATCATCAACAAGAACCGTGAAAGCTATGAGCGAGGTAGAGGCATTTGCTTTAGAAGCAGAGGAATTGAAGTTTGTTGCATCACAGTTTAGACACATACATAGTAGACAGGTTCAGCATACATTCCGTTTCTATTCGCAACAATGGAGAACATGGGCTGCAATCTATATTCAAGCTGCATGGAGGAAGCATTTAAGGCGAAGACGAAGGAAGGAGGAAGAAGAATACTACGAATCTGATTACCCAGGAAGTGATGATTCTGCAAGGGCGTTGGTTCCGCGTCCTGAAAGTTCGTCAAAATTTGGACTTAACACAACAGTCTATGCTTCTCGGTTTGCTGCTAACCTTCGTGGTCATAGACTTCGAGTACCAAGTTCAAGAGAGCTGGTGAATATCCCAAAGCCCTCAGAACCTGATTTCAGTGCTCTCAATGATGAAGAGTGACGAAGTTCTGTTTTGCTTGTGAGGATTGTGTTATCTTCATTTACACTGCTGCAATTGTCCTTCAGCATGACACTATTTGCACTTGTAAAGTGTGTATTTGTCAGCTGATAACAGTGTTAGCTTATACAGTGTGACAAACATTTTGGTGGGGTTAGCCTATTGGTACATGGTTCTAGGCTTGTTGAATGTCGATAGACATTTGAAATTTAGATAATATAGCTGCTTCCGTGCCAATTTTAACACATCTACATGCCTGCTTGCTAGTAACAGCTGTCATGATTTGTGTAAATTTTTCAAAATACTTGCTGATAAACGTAACATTTTACTCGTTAACAATGTACAGAAAGTACAAAAGGTTCATTAATTAAACTGTGTATGGGGCAGAGTTAATGGAGCATGAACATTTTACTGTTGAATTGCTATCATTATAATAATCATACATATTTGGTGTAACTCAACTGATATCTTGCAATTCAAGACAGCCTAAGGCATCATATAAGTTACAATTTTTTTTGATAATATTATATATGTTACAATTGACATAGTTACAGCAGTGAGTTTGCTTGGTCCTCGTATTTCTTTGGCAAAAGTATTACATCAAATCACTTTAAAAAAAACTACGTAGGCAACGCCTTCTTTCTCTGCATGTGAGTATTCAATGACTATTGCGTGTGGAAGGACAATAAAACACAGAACCTCCTCTAGCAGTGTTCTACTCAGGTCCGCCATGCAGAAGATACTTCCAAATCAGAATCTTCTTCCCACCACGTGCTTGACTGCAATATCACAAAATGTTGGTAACAGATTTAAAACTAGACTAGAGACATAACCAAATATGATTTATGATCCCATAATAACCCACTATAATGAAAATTTGACTCGGCCTAATGCCTACAAACTTTGCGATTATGATTAATATTTTGGCTCAATTCACTTGTATTAATATTTTAAAAAGGTTGATATTACATTAGGGAATATAATTGGGAATAGCATTATAAAGATGCAGTGTAGAACCGCGGGAATGTGTGCATTTTACAGTAGAGGAAAAATAAAAATAAAAATAATTATTTCAACCATTGCAAAAAGGACACAAGCATGCATAAAAGCAACGCAAACGGATTAAGTAAACAAGAATACCCTATAGCCTCTTCGTAGAAATTCTAGGGAGCTTCCCTCTTCTTCTTGAAGTCCAAGGACCCTCAACAGTTCTTCTTTGGCCTAGACAAGCCAATAAATATTAGATAAGGTATACACAAATATTGAGTTAGTATGAAAATAAGGTGAAGTTCATGAACTTACTTCACCAAGGGTGAAGCGAGTTGCACTTTCTGCTACACAAGCATAAGAACCATCGGCTTGCTTAAGCATCACCTGCCAGGGACCTGAACAATTTATGAAAGAAAATTAGTGCATCATTCATATAATTGGCAAATAAAAGCATACTGGTTGTACAATAAGAATAAAAAAACTAGCTATCTGGTGTTAACTGCTGGTTAAATGTGCTTTTCCAGATTCATTACACAAATGAATATTGATATCCTCCCTTTTTCTTATTGACAATTTGACATCTATGCCCTGCTTTTTTCAGGTGATACAGATATCTTGCCATTAGTTATCATGTAATATGCAATAAGGTAAGGACAACAAAGCCAGATTTTGATAATTCTTCATGACTTACTTCAAGTCAAAAGAATTTAGCCACATCAAATGAGAAATAGAGGAAATATGGCCATATTCCTCTTTCCCTTACTAATTAGGTGTTCGGGTAAAAAAAATTACCCCCATGCCAAAAGGGGAAGTATATAAAAGCACATTCTTTTATAGAACATCACCTATTGTTGTTACATATACTGAAAATCTTCCTTGCAAGATCTGGTGTTAATATTAGATAACTGGTAAGAAGCATTAGTACAAATACGACCTTTCTTTTAACACAACTTCTCTCAGCATTGTATTTCAGTTTAGCTTTAGTTTTTAATAACATTAATATTTAATTTATAGATCATGTATCACAGATTATTAGGTAAAAAACATTTGATAAGAGTGTGTTGCTCGCATACATGCATGTATGTAAATATAGCATATAAATATATGGCTGTACCAGGGTACTGGCGGAACACAGCTCCACTGTAATTGACAATATAAGGTGCTACTGCAACTGTCTAGAAAACAGCAAAAGTACAGTCAATGCCTCATATTATTTGATCAATATTATTTTTTTACTCAGATAATGATAAATATCTAGGGTCTATTCAATAAAGAAGGGGGTACCTTTGAATAATCTCTGATCCGAATGTAGAACACTGGAGTAAATTGAGAAAGAAAGCGGTATTGCAAATCTTTGGGTGGGAAGCCTAGAAGGCCTAAATCAGCACTGTGAATTCAGTATTTAATATTTGTCAAACATAAGTGTCCGATGTAGTTAAGGACTTAGGCATGCATAAAAATTCCAATAAACAAAAAAGAGTACAACATATACCGTAGTGTATCTAGCTCAAGATTAAATAAAAGTGTTGGGGTTGATGGAGCAAATTTTTCCTGCAAAATAGTAGTAATAGAATATATATATATATACATCAAATTAAATAACTAGGCGAAGCCAGTGCACATAATTAACGCGTTCAATCAAATAAATTGATTAGCTATCCATATTAAGAAACTCACATTCACCAACAAAGGCTATCAAAAGTCAAAACCAGAGCCTACATCAAGTTTAACTATTTAATGCGGTCATTGGGATAGGGATCAAGTAGTGTGGTCAATTGGTGATCTTTGTTGTCTTCAGTAGAATGCAGCTGTAGAGATAGGGATTATTCTTTCTTTTGGTTTATATTGTTCTATTGGTAATGGTGAGTGTTTGTCATTTTGGAATTAGAAATATAGGGCACCTTTATCAATTTTCCGGTAACTCCCTGATAGTGTTCATAGTATGATTCTATCCTTGGGTTTGACAGGATAAATTAGCATTAAATCAGCATTAGCTTGTACACCCCAATCAGGAGCTAAGAGTGGGTTGTAACAATAGACATAGAAGCTAAACTCAACAAATTGGAGAATTTTGCATGCTGACCAAAAAACAAATACCAAAGAATCAAAAGACCAAGCTAATACAGATAAGAATGAAATTTCATTTGCACATCAAAGATTTGATACTGAACAGATAAAAAATCATGAAACCTGCTAATGGCAGAGGCACCATACCACATACTTCTCAATATAACCAAGTTCACGTGTACTGCAATTAATGAATATGTAGAGCGAAGGAGGTTCACTAGACTGCCAACGACCTGCACTTCTAAGAAATTTATTTGTCAAAATATTGTTTTTATCATGCATGTTTTACATAGAAACAAAGCTTAACCAATATGTCAAGAATAATTTGATACTGTCACACATAAGTTTCAAACATGGTAACTAGAGAGAAAAAAAAGAAGTTATTATTACTTAAAAATCCATTTTCCCGCAAGAGCTAACCTTCATTCTCATCTTCAAAGTCAAAATCAAGGGTGTTTCTAATAGATCTGAAAAATGAAGCCACAGGTCCTGCAGGGATATCATCTAAGGAGCCTATAGTAAGGCCATCAACCTTGAAACAAAACAAAGATGAAACTTTAGAATATGAAAGGCTTCAATATGACTAGAATATCTTCATTCTTTATGGTACATAGTTTAAATACTTTAGAATTTTCCAATAGTGTGTGATCATTTTATGGCATTTTCTTCAAAGAGGCCTCAAATTAAATAAGAATAAATTCATAATAAAATTTTCATTACTGAATCCAGAGCTGCTTTGAACAACTGAGAGGCTCGAAGCTTTTCTGGTTTATCAGGGAATACCTACAAAAAAGTCCCAAATGTAGTGATATCTCGGAGAAACATTATAAAATTTATATGTGAAAAGAAGTACTTGTTGCTTTGAAAGGAAAAAAAAGTTGTATTTTCTTACTATGCAGGCTCTGGTCTCTTTTTTCTCCTGGAGCTTTTTTACAACAGCCAAGACAAGTTGAATGTTGGCATCGATGAAATCATCTGAAGATCCCTTGAAATATTTAGGAATTTGAGAAAATTATGGGCAATGTATTCAGAGACAAACATGCCTCAAAAACGTCAAGTAACTATCAATCAGAACAATTTCTTTAAGCATGAAAATGAAATCAACTTAGCCCATCATATTAGCATAGCTATAGATATCAACTAAAATAACTAACTTGTTGAAATATTCTGCTAATCAAAAGTATGCAGAGATGAACTGAGGCATAAAGAGCCATAATAAAATTTTGTTCAAATCCATGGTAAACAAAGGCACACGACAATATCATCAATAATTTGAAAATGTAAATTTAGCCTACTAATTTTTGGAACTTCTTAATTATTAGTTATTACTCTCTCGAAAAACATAGACCTGTATACAATGAAGGACCAAAATTGAAACTAATTAGTCACTTCACTTGAGAAAGCATGTGTCACTAGAGCAAAGAATAGTACCTTATATGAAGAAATGTTGCTGGGCAAGGGCCTGCAGACAAAACCCCGGGAACAAAAAAGATCAGGAATGGAATCCCAGCACATAAAAGCCGCAAGCAAAATATTGTTATTATGTGTGGATTAACTTACACTAAGCTTGAATTACAAAGATTTGAAAAAAGAAAAAAAGTTGAAGATGGAGATTAATCATGTTTACCTTTGCATAGATAAATATTGAATAATATTAAATACAGAGAGCATGAAAGTTGAGTTTAGGACGGAGAGGGATTCTGTACTTTTTGATTGTCTACATTAGGTAATTTTCTCTCTATCTCTCTCTTAAGCAAATACTGTCTCTCATCCAAATAATCTCCTTTTAATTACCATTATGTACCCTAAGTACACTAAAGTCACCAAATATTAACGGTAGAGAATCTATTTTTGTGTAGGACAAAGATCCAAACGAGTAATTTGGAATACAGTTTCTCAATCAATATTAGCTCTCACTTAAAAGCATTCAAACCATGCATCCATAATAATAGAAAAGCAACTATAAGAAAATTTTGATTACCTACTGCAGTCAAAGAATCCAAGCGTTCACATAGTCAATAGCTCGAAGCCATAGAATCCAGACCCAACGGCTCTGATTTTAAATCAGAGTCATCCAATGTTGGATTCAAATATTGATCAACTGGCTTCAAGCTAATGCATGAATACGAGGAATCTTTGACTACATAGAATCCAATTTCCCTACAAATATAGTTTCAAATTGTGATCCACACAATAAAGATTTTGACAGACTCATCAACAACTAGCTCTCCATTTATCCATAAATTTTCACAATATCAAGAACGCAACCATAGTGATAAGACTAGTTCCATGTACTCCCTCTGTCCCGCAATAGATGACCTATTTGAAAATGTATAATTTTGACCTAACTTACTTTGACCATATTTTTCTACTGATATACAAAGATAAATAATATCATATAAGATATCGTTAGATTTGTCTCGATGAGTATTTTCAAAATATCAAATTTTCATAATTTTTTCTAATATATTATTCAAGATATTTAAGCTCAAAATTATGCATTGGTATGCGTAATAAGGTCAACAAGTATTAAGGGACAGAGGGAGTAGTACCCTGACACATGTGATTACGTTCAATCATTGCTATTTTCTCAAATTATCGGTGTCTACATGTCTACGCCAGTGTCATCATGTCATGTTTGTGTATGTGTCAAACTTCATTGCTAATAATGTGACCGTAAATTAGACAACTGAACTAAATAACAATAAAACGAGTGCAGTCAAAATTGATTCAAAATCAATATAGTAACGGAAAGAGAATGAAAATTAAACGTACGGGAAATCGATTTCGAGTCTCAGTTTTCCATCTTGAAGAGCAAAATTGAGTGAATTAGCAGCATCAGTGGCGAGAACTTCATAAGACTTAGGTTTGTAAACGGAAACACCTGATTTAGGATCGAAACCTCGATTTGGGTCTGATGAAGAAGCTTCTCTTTCGGTTTTAATGCATTTGATTTTGAATAAAGTGTTTCGAAGAGATTTAGTAGTAGAAATTGAAGAAGATAGTGGAGAAATAGAAGAAAGATGTGAAGGAAGAAAGGTGAAGTTGTGAGGTAGAGGAGATGAAATAGCCATAGCCATAGCCATGGATAGTAACATTGTGTGGCACTCAAACTGGCTCACCACAACGCGATGAATAGATAGGAAGATTTAAATAATTTTTGTAAAACGGATATTTTATTATTTTGAGGTCCAACTCAACACAATGGGTGGTAACATTAAGATATTAGTTTTTTTTGCTTTTTTTTTTTTCCTTTATTGGGAAAAACCCAATTCTCACGTCGACAGATGAAATTCTTGATGAGAGTTTATAAAGAGAAGGCAACTCTTACCTTACAAGCCGATTTTGTAAGAATGAGTTAGGCCCCAAATTTCAACATCATTCAAAATCTCCTCTTCCCATGAAATGAAAGTGATTTTGGTAATCTTGAGTTTGGATATAAACTAAGTAAAGTTGATTAATAAATGTTTTTCATAAAAATTTCAACTAAGGTTGTCATGAATAATTTGTTATTTGATGAAGTTTATTAACCTGGTGTCGTTATTTAAATATTAGTTTAACAAGGGTGTGTTTGGTCGATCTTTTTGGGGCCTATTATCTCTTTTTGTGTCATGACGAATCCAAAGTTACTTTTACAAGCCAGGTCCAACTTAATATTCACTCATGTATATTCTCTTTTTCCATACCGAGTGACTCATTTATAAAATAAAAAATTGTCCAAAAATAAATGATCATTTTAATTTTCAATATAACATTGATTACTTTTACCAATTGTACCTCTAATTAATATTATTCATATCACTATCTTAAATCAACATCCACTTCATATTTATGGTAATTATTTTAAGGGTTTAGATGAAGTAAAAATAATGGTCGGTAGGAAAATTGTGACTCTTTAAAATTTTGGCCGCTTCTTAACTTTGAGAAGATGTTTAGAACCGAGGGTCTAAAGTATGTATTAAAATGAATTTGATACAAGAAGATATTGAATGAACGTGTTTGCTTCTGAACTATCAAATAAAAGAGTTAAGAGATAAAGAAAATGACATAGAACAATTATACTAGTTAACCCTAACTGAGCTAGCTCAGTCCTCACTCGTTGTGAGATTTTTCAATCTAGTGTTTAAGATGCCCTCTCAAATTCTGCACTCTTTTCTTCTTTTCTCGTCTACAAGACCATGCAAGTTTGGGCAACCTCTTTAGACTTTAGTTACCACACAATCCATATTTATACCTTAAAGAGGATTAAAGAGAGCTCTACAACTAATGACTCAATTGTTCTTGTCATCTTGATCTTACAAGTAATCAATTTGATCTCACAATGACCCCTAATATCTCTCTCTCTCTCTCTCCCCCTCCCCCCCTCAAAAATATCATACTAAGGTGGATCTGAACGTTTGTTTCTTTAAGTTCAATATGAACACACATGTGAATTTGAACTTTTCAAATACACTATAAAAGATATTCCAAAGATATAATGGAGGCATAGATGTATTTGTGATTGATATTTAATGTTTGAAAAGTGAATATCAAGTTGAAAGATGAATATGATCTCTTTTTCAACCAATATGTAGTTTTCTACTTCTGATCTTTTTTAGATCATGCGATCCTTGGCAGAAAAGCTTTTTTTATGAGTGGTTGTGTTGTTGAGAGGTGTGTTCTCATTTGAATGATGTTGCCTTATATAGAGTGTCAATCTTAGCGAGCAATCAAGAAATTTGTTGCGGGAAACTAGTCTTTATTTTTTCCTTTTGTGCTTTGTTTTGTCGACCAAGAAAAACTTGAAACTAGTTGTTGTCTAATGCTTCTCAGCTACTGATTTTTGCTTTTGATATTCTTGTTCACCTTTGGTTATGTTTATGTCATCATTCGTTTTGGTGTCTTTTGAATTCCCCATTCTTAAGTCCTTTCTGATCTTTGGATTTTGAATTTCATGTATCCTTTGATTTGCAATTGTGATCTACCTGATATGCAACCTCAGCTATAGTTAATCTTCATTCCTTACTTCAAAAGCTTGGATCCTAACTTCTGAGACGAGAATCAGTTTATGAGAACCAATACTGAACTTTCTTGTTTATTCATTCTAAAATGTTTCTGATCTGCAATCTGAAGTACATCTGATGTCTATTATTTTTTGGTCAAATTCCTATTGAAAGGGTCACAACCTGTTACTTTTTTCTGATTTTTTAAACGAACTTTCGAGGAATTGTCTTATAATGATTTTTTTTACCACGAAGTAGTAGAAACGAGCCTCCTAACCTGAACCACAAACATAATGAAAATAGATTCCACGTTAAAATTGATGTAAACAACACATTAGAATTATAAATTTCGTTGGTGATGTATGTAATTTCAATGGCATCCAACTAGGTGAGCACCCCTACTCCCAACCTCCTAAAGCAATACCTTAAATTAAAAATTGCAATTGAAAACAAACATCTTTGGGAGACTAGATCAAAGTACAAGGAAGGGACATATACAAACAATTGCCTCGTCAAAAACCTTATCAAGAAAACTCAATGAAATATAACTTGATGAAATAAAAAAATTCAATGCATACAAAGCCAAAAAGCTTAATGGAATCTAAAAGAAGGTAATTCACGTCCGTTTATATAGAAATCGTGCACAATACAATAATTTAAACTATCCCACCAAATAAAACCATCATAACTAAAAGTAGGATTAACAAGGTCATCAACACAAGTATTTCCTTCTCTAAATATATGAGAGATTTTAAAATAAAAATTCTAATTAAACGAAGGTAGTTAGACTGTAATTTATATAACTAATCTTTGTGTGCAATAAAATAAGAAAGGGGGTATGACGTTTCTACTTCCTCCACCCTTAATTATAAGACACTTTTAGAATATATGTCTACCTTTAAATATAAATATAAGACCCTTTGCAAATTTCTAAATACATTTATATATATTTTTTTCAAATAGACCTCTTATTAATACTATCTATTCATATTAAAATATGAAAAGTCAACATTGGATGTACGATACACAAATAATAGTTTAGTACTCTTTGTCTCAAATTAAAGCAATTTTGAAAAATAAATGTCCTAAAACATAAGTTATTTTACAATATCAATCGAATGATTAATGATCATTTTTCTTCATATTACTATCATTTACTATTTATCTCTTTTTTTATTATTATCTTTTTCATACAATATTAACCACATTTATTAATTTGTATAAAATTGTCAAAATGACTTACGGTATTTTTTTTAGAGGAAAAATGACTTACTGTAATTTAGGGTGTAGGTGGTAATAGTTATACAGAAATTACTCGTTAATCATGACGTTTTCATAATACGGTGAAAAGTGATAAATAGTTTTATAACTAGAGAGAGAGAGAAAAAAAACTATAAGGAGAGGTTCATGTATTATGAGGTGTAACAGTCTAGTTTGAATCGGTTTCTGGTCAAGAAAATGTCTGAACAATGAAATTTTCATCGGTTCGGTTTGGTTTGTTTTTTACCGTTTTTCAAAAAAGAAACCTATTTGGTTTGTTTTGGTTTGGATCGGTTCAGTTGATCGGTTTGTTTGAGAATACAAAACAAGAGATGAACGATCTTAGCAGTGGTGAGGAACGATGTGTTAGGCGTGACTTGTGGCTAGTGTTCTTTTTTAGTAGAAACGAAATAGAGTGTGAGTGATGAGATGAGATGATAATGACAGAAAGTGAATGAATTAAGGAGTATTTTATGTTGGACTTTAATTTTGAGTTTCATCGTAAATGTGTTTGAGGAGGGATAATATTACTAAAATGGAGAGTTAAGTTAGCATCGGCTCGGTTCATCGGTTCTTTGGATCTCAAAATTAAAAACAAAAAACCGAACCAAAATAGGTCGGGTTAGGTTGGTTTGGTTCGGTTTTGAACCGAGCCAAACAAGGTTAGATACTTTTTTGGTTTGGTTCAGTTTGGATTTTCAGTTTCATCGGTTTTGTCCGAACCACTTACATGTAACTTCCACGTGAAAGAAGGGATGCAACATTTAAGAATATACTACCCCCGCCCCGAATTATAAGACCCTTTTATGTTTTTCTTTGTCTCTTTTTATAAGACCCCTATCAAATTTCAATGTACATTAATTATTTCTTTACCACTATATCCCTATTTATGTTGCATATTTTTCTACAATATATATTAAATACTCTATGAAAACATCAACTAATTCTCCTTCATAAAGGGTAAACATGTAAAACAATAACAATTGTCAACAAAATTAATTCAATAATCAATTTTCTTAATTTTCGTGTTTTTCACAAAAGGGCCTTATAATAATTAAGGAGTATATGCAATTTCCCAACCATAATTTATGTCGTGGACCATCTTTGATGAATTCAGATGACATAGAAAATGGCCCACCTAGCTTATAGAAGTTATTATTCAAACTTACCGTCTGTTCTATGATATGTACCTCACCTGCATTACATTTTAGGCAAATTAATTTAGTTGTACAAATGTAGTTGGTTGGTTTTGAGAATAAGCAAATTTCTAGTGTTATAAAAGCATAATTTTGCATAACACTTTGGTGATTTTTACTTTCATTTATTTTTTTCGTTTTCTTAGTTACTTTTACACGATTAGTCCAACATTTTTCCATGGTCAATGTATCTACCAAGTTCACTCCTTCATCTTCCCAACTTATCACCTCCCATTTCCTCAAAACTTGTTTGCTTTAGTGCTCACAGCCATGATTCCCAATCTCCTTTGCCAAGGTATATCTTAGAATTTCTCTATTGTCTCACATCATCACTTTTTCATTTTATATCATACACTAGCAGGTTTTGATAAATTATGGTTGCACTCACGTAGCAATTCTTGATATTATTTCATGATCAAATGTTGACTCAAATGTCAATCACAATCGTGTAAAAGTTGCCTAATATGTAATCAACTCACATCTTACATCTTATAACAAATAATCAACATGAGCTCTAATGAGTTTTCTCTCTATCAAGCTAATTTTACCTATAAGACGAATTTTCATCTCTTTGATCTTGTAATTTGTAAAAGTTGTCATTGTTATCGTTGATAAATACTTAAGACAAATGTAGATGCATGTAAATGAAATTGCGGTCGGTATACAATTTTGAAGACCTCAAAAACCTTAATATTGTGGTCGCATTTTGCATTTTTTTGACAACAATTTAAAGCCAAGGCTACTATTATGTTAAATTTTGATGATCGCAATGCAACTGCATCTTGTTGTCCGCTTGCCTTTCATTCTTTTGATTTGTTTTTTTATTAAACTAGCATATAGTTACAACTTCATATTATATTAGACAAATATTTATATGATTAAAAAAAATTAAAATCAAACCATGATGGTTATGATTTGTATAATATTTCATGCATCCTTGTTGAATTTGGACTCTTACTCTCAGTGCCATAACCTGGAACCATATCTTAGAGTTTGTTACACTATTTCAAATCTTTGCAGGCTTGTTAGTCAAGGCTGCAAGCTGGTTGGATGTGGTTCAGCTGTGCCAACTCTTGAGATTACTAATGACGAGCTTGCAAAAATAGTAGATACTTCCGATGAATGGATAAATGTTCGCACCGGGATTCGTAAACGTCGAGTTCTTTCAGGTTAGTTTATTGCTAATTTGCTATGTAACCTTCATAAATAGAATAGTTTATTAATCACATCCATGTTTCTGTAAGTATGTAGAAGAAATTGTTTGAGATAATGCTGGAAGTTGTATTGTGTTTTCAATTGGTGATGGGCCTATTAGTGTAATAATGAGGATTGTTCATGGTTCGGTCCAAGAAAGAAAACCAAACAGTTACGAATCGTTAATGGTCGGCCCTGAACCAGAACTATTTTTAGAGAAAACCGAACTACATTTTTTTCCGAACTGAAATGATTTTATGCGAACGGAAATGTACCAAACTTCTATTATCAACTGATAATTAGTTGATCAGTTCGTGAACTATCAGTCATAGTTCGGCTCTTTCGTGCAATCTGGTTCGGTTTAGTTTTTGGTTTTCTAACAATCCTAGTAATAAATGTGAGTAAGAAGTCCCATATTAGGTGAAAACGTGAATGTTGAATAATATAGAGATGAGACGAACTATATACCCAATGTCTTATAAGGTTTTGGGTAAAGATGTAGCAAATAGTTGCTCATAGCCCAGTGTTATGGTTCTTTGGTTGCAGGTAGAGAAAACTTGACATCTTTATCAGTAGAGGCAGCAAGGAAAGCTCTTGAGATGGCAAAAGTTGATCCAGGTGATGTTGACCTAATCTTGGTGTGTTCATCTACTTCAGACGATCTTTTTGGCACTGGTCCTCAGGTTGGTATTGATTATGTTAATGTTTCTTTCTTTATTATTAATGCATCTCTATAGTTCATATGCTTTTTTGTATGCATGATTGTAATTGTTATTATGAATTTCAGATTTCAAAACAGCTTGGCTGCAAAAAGAATCCAGCAGCTTATAACATTACAGCTGCATGTAGTGGATTTATCTTGGGTTTAATATCAGCTGCTAGTCACATTAGGGGTATGAATCAGTTACTTTTTGTTGAATTAAGGTTATAATATCTCCTAAATGTTGTAAATATTTTTTTCATTTTACGAATGCAGGAGCAGGATTTCAAAATGTTCTCGTAATTGGAACCGATGCTGTTTCGAGATATGTCGATTGGACCAACAGAAGTTCATGTATTCTGTTTGGAGATGCTGCTGGTGCTGTTCTAGTACAGGTAACTCTTTACCTTCCTCAGTGTTGACAAACAAAAGTGCCTAACTATACTAAGTTTAGGTACTGATTCATCATAGTAAATAGGGTTTTAACATAGTGAATAAAAATTGATTTACTTTCATCGAGATTTAAATGGAACTGATTTTGTATAGATTTGTAACATTGTTCTGATGTTATATATGATTGCATTGCAGGCTTGCAACTGTGAGGAAGATTGTTTATTTAGTTTTGATTTGAATAGTGATGGTGATGGATATGTGTATGTACTCCTTACCTTTGCAATATCGACATTTCTAATTGAAGGCGTGTCCACCGATATACGTGATTACATTAAATTAATTAATTTTTTAAAATTTTTTTATCAGTGTCAACGTGTAAGTATTGTGTCCAACGTACGTGTCAGCGCTTCGTAGTTTCTTACACACACATGCACATTGTTAAGTGTTGTGTGATAAACCATTTAGTTTTATTACTTCATGTAGGCATCTGAATGCTGCATATAAAGAAGAAGGGGCTAATAATGCACCAGACTCAATTATGGATGAGTTGGACTTTCCTCCTAAGAAGCATTCATATTCATGCATACATATGAATGGCAAAGTAGTGTTTAAATTTGCTATAAAGAATGTGCCAAAGTCAATTGAGTCAGCACTTCAAAAGGCTGGTATATCTGTATCCAGCATTGATTGGTTACTTCTCCATCAGGTACTGTGAAAATTATTTACAAAGTACAAACAAAACACTATGTATAAAAACTTATGTCAAAGTTAAATGAAATGGTTGGAGAAAAACTTTTTGCCATGCTTAAATAACTTGACATTCAGGCAATTAACTTTTTGATTAGAGAAAAAGGTTGGTTACACCATGCTTATAATTCAGTATTTACTTGTTGATAAATGTAGGCAAACCAAAGAATTATTGATGTAGTGGCAAACAAATTAGAATTTCCTCCAGAAAAAGTGATATCAAATGTGGCTGATTATGGTAATACAAGTGCAGCTTCCATTCCATTGGCTTTAGATGAATCAGTTAGAAGTGGAAAGATTAAGGAAGGACAAATTATTGCTGCTTCTGGCTTTGGTGCTGGTCTTACTTGGGGATCAGCTATTTTTCAATGGGGTTAAGACCTTCAGTTAATTTTATTTTGAGGGATAAAATTATTTGATATTGATAATATCCTTATGTTTTCAAGTGATATACTACATGATTTTTATTTACTTTTCTAGAATAATTTAGATTTTCTTTTTGCCTGGATTATAGAATAATTGATGGGTGATTTCTTTTTTTGGTTTCTATTTTTATTGTCATTTATCAATAATTATTCTGTTTTCACTTATCACTACAAAAAGAATGTCATATTATTTTTGTTGTTTTTCAAATCATTTTGGAAGAATTCGGTTCAAATTTTGACTAAAACAATTATTGATCAGATTTTGTTTACCTTTCAAGAACCTAAAGATTAAAACCAATTTGAAGAATTATTTCAAAGTATTTTTTCAGGAGGAGTTTTTTTAAAGTTATTTTTTTTGTGTGAACTAAGTATCCTTTACGCGCAACTGCATGACTCATCAAACCTCTTGTTAAATTTGAAGAGAACCTTTACCATCTCATTCTTGAGTTTTGTCAAAGTTGGCATGGAATTGGAGGAAACAATGAAAGCACAGTAAAACAGTTTTAAGATAAAAATAAACAAATGTTGCAGAATTTACAAACTTGATTAGTGAAGTTCATAAGACAGAAATATGTCCAAATAGTAGTACTAGTAAACCTTCAAGACAAATTGGCATGGCGTCTAACATTGCTTGACTTCAGTTTTCAGATATAACCATAAGCTATCTAGCCCACTGTCTATTAGCATTTCCCTGAACAGAAAAACAAGCAATATTAGGTCAAAATGCAATGGGAGAGTAAATCACACAGGTGCATATTCAAACATCTAAGCATGTGCCAAAAGTTTGAGAGGGATCAGAATATAAATCAAACCAAAATTCCAACATCGATATAGATTGATACAACAACCAGAAACCCAACAAAATCTATTGAGTTGTTGATCCTATCACAATATCCTAGATTCATCTAAATAAAACAGACGCCTATAGATGACATATAACAAAACCATCGAAGGACATCAAATATTCGTAGACCCCCATCCCGTCTCTGCACAGCCCATCTCCACCAATAGATCAAGATGGCCATGTAAACTCACAATCAATTGAGTTTGACATTGATTCTTTCATTTTTGAGTGTGGATATGCAATGGTTATCAGCAATATTTATCCAAATCATGGCTTGATGCTGCTATGGCAGCAATTTGAACCCAAAATATTGTTACCAGAAATTTGTTAACGATGTATACTAGTTACTACTTAACTAAGGGAGCATTAGACAGTTTATATTGGCTAAGTAAGTAGCCAACATTTTTTTGTTACAAAAGATAATCATGAAGACAAGGAACAGAACAGAAAGCAAAAAACAGTGAAGCAAAATAACCAACTTTAGGGAACCAAGTTCCCATAGCATTAGTTCCTCACGCAGTGGAGAAATGACCATCATGCAATTCAGCGATACATTAAGAAAACAATCAAACAAATAATAGTGAAACATACCTGTACTCGGACAAAACCAAAGGGTGAAAATGGAAAAATGACCAGTGTAGACACCACTCTCATCCAAATGGCCAATATTGATTTAAAAAGAGGCACGTTTGCTGGCGGTTATTAGTCTGTTAGTGGCAGAGCTGCAACCAACTTGGACATATGATCAATCTCATAAGATAACCAAACCGGCGATTCGGAAAAACGAAAGAAGAAAACTTTGCCTTGGAATGTATAGTCCGATGAATTTGCCCTCCTCGCTCTGCATCTTATGGTCGGTGTATAGACCTCTTATTCAAACAATTGAAAACATAAAACAGAACAGAATCAACCTGCATCAGAAGTGAAAATTTCCAGTTCGGGAAGCAACAACATAAGTGAGTCTAGAAACAAATTTTGAACAAATAAATAACAAACCCGAAATTGATATTACACTACAAAACCACAAAATAAACAAAAAGGAATGAATGAAACAAAGAGATAGTGTGCCAAGAGATTTCAGATTTAATCTTATAATATATTAATCTATTCAATCTAAGTTTTTATCAAAGATACTTCTGACTATTGAACAGACCTTACCATTTCAGCTATACAATTACCCAATTGTAGAATTTGTTTCTTCATGTTAACACTCTCGATGATAAAGACTATACCACACCAAGTATATATACCTCCCTCATCGTTATTAGTCAATAGCACGATGGCACTGCTCAAATAACAAAGAATTCATCATTATCAATTGGTTTCTATACCAAAATTATTTATAAATAGTATTATTCGTGATGATTCTCCTATTCACATATTCGTAACCATGTACTTATATATGATATATTTGACTGAGGTCAACAAAAAAGAGGGGGTTGGGAAAGAAAAAAGATTCAGAGACCAATAGACTTTGTTTAGAGCGTGAAGAATACCTGATTTCAGGTCAATATGTAATGGATTTAGTTTACAGTTTACACAGCTTCTATAGACTAAATTCATACATAAAAATTCTCATCTTTAAGATAATAAAATGCCGTTGGAAAATATTTAGAATGCCAAAGATGCAGCAAGATATCCTAAATTATGCTGTGAAGATCTCCTCTGAGAGATTTGATTTTGTACATAAATTGATCTCCAAAGTTGTATACCAAGAAAACAAACATCATTGCATTACATGGAGTGAGAATGAATCTTTGCTATAATGATCATATCAACTGTTGATGAATTGATGTATTCCGTAGCTGCAATTTAATCCAAGCATCTTATTTTTTTTATATGAACTCTATTCCAGATTTGAGGAAAAGTAGCTACTCTCACCTCATCGGAGTTCAGATGACTGATTACCTTAGGCTCATGCATGGCTGTTTGGTCATGAAAGGGTATCAATATGACCCTCAAGGTAGGTCTGATTGGCAAGGATGTTTAATAGAACGTGAATATCCTCACTCTGAGGATGGTTGTTATCTCCAACTACGAATTTATGACTCTTACCATCCACTCTTATAAGGCTAGAACCTGGAGCCTTGGATATTCCTTTATCCTTCATCAATCTCCTAACGCTTCTTACTTCAGCCCATTTCTTATTATTTGCATACCAATTAGAGAGAAGCACATATACGCCACTCTCTTGACATTCAAAATTTCGAACTGTTTTTAACATTTCTGGAGTTAATTCGACATTTCCATATGTACTGGAGGCACTCAAAAGAGCTCCTATGATCTGCACATCAGGTGGCATAGGCATTTTATTTATCAACTCCATAGCTTTCTCCACCAATTCAGCCCTGCAGAGCAAATCAACCATACACCCGTAGTGCTCTAACCAGGGAGAAAGATTAAAGGGGGGGCTTGTCATCTGTTTGAAATAGCTACAGCCTTCATCAACCAAGCCAGAATGACAGCAAGCTGTAAAAACAGCTAGAAATGTAATCTCATTAGGCCTTGTACCAGATTCAACCAAATATCGAAATTGTTTTAATGCTTCTTGCCCATGCCCATTTATTGCTAGACCGCCGATATAGGCATTCCAAGTACGGATATTCTTAGAAGGCAACGAATTAAAAATTTGTTGGGCCATCTCTATACAACCGCATTTAGCATACATGTCAACCAATGATGTTCCTATGTGAACATCCCATTTGATACGGCTATGATCAATGTATTCATGAACCCATCTTCCATAATCAAGAAGCCCAAGACTAGCACAAGCAGAAAGCACACTGGTTAGTATTACCCCATCAGGCTCAAAACCTGAACCCAACATTTCATAGAACAAATCAAGCGATTCTTGTGGACACTGGTATTGCACTAATCCACTTATCATACTAGTCCAAGAAACAATGTCCTTTTCAGAGATCTCATCAAACAATCGCTTTGCATCAGTCACAGACTCACATTTCACATACATATCCATCAAAGTATTGCTCACCACCAACTCCTTTCCATGCGGATATTTAGAAACCAACCCATGAATTCCCTTCCCCAAATTCAAACAACCCAATTTCCCACATGCCCCAAGAATGCTAACAAATGTTGCTGCGTTAGGCGCCACATCCATTCTCAAAAACAATGCAACCGCATCATTGAACAAACCTGCCTTCATATACCCAGATATCAAACCAGTCCAAGAGACTACATCTCTCACCGGCATAAAATCAAATACCTTACTAGCACCAACAGTGTCCCCACAAATGCTATAAACATGAACAAAAGAGTTTTGCACAAACATGTCACACCACAAGTCAGTCTTAACAGCCAATGTATGAATTTGTTTAACCTCTGCAATACCAGAAAACCTAGCACATGATTTCAAAACTGCTGGGACAGTGTACACATCAGGCACAAACCCGTTACCGACAACCCATCTATAAATCCGAATTGCAGCCCAAGGGAAGTGGCCAGCTCCATAGCCAGAAATTATCAAATTGCAAGGGAAAGAGCTCAAGCTCCAATCAAACTGCTTCAAGAAATTGCAAGGGTAACGAATATCAGTGACATGTTTCCCAAAAAAGTTTGCAGCTTTGGTTACAACCAAGTCATTGGCAACAAGGGTAGATCTCAAAAGTTGTGCATGGATTTGTTTGAAGGATCTCAAATCATTGCACCTCTGAATGAAATCCAAAAGAACCCATTTCATAGAATGCGTGCCCTTATTCATCCCAATCACCAAATGCTTGAAATTCAATTGAACATGCCAAATTTATACCATCTACTGCATTTTAATGTAAGAAAACTCATCAGAACAATTTTGCTCAAAATTTCAACATTTTTGTGTTCCTCATGTTTGATGAAATGCTTCAAATATTAGTTTATCGTTTTTGTTAAGAACGTTGATCCTCCACAAATATTAGAATAACAGTGTCAAAATTGAAAGCGAGAGGTATTAGTTACCTTTGCTTTGCGCGAAAGAAAGAGGAAAGGATGTTGTGAAGTTATATTGGCCACTGTGTTGATGAAGCTCGATTGGGTCGCTGATTCAGAAGCTCGATTGGGTCGCTGATTCAGAAGCTCGACTCAGAAGCACGATTCAGAATCGTTGATGGGAGAAACTCGATTGGAATTCAGACAGAATATTGTGGACAAGGGTTTGGGTGAGCGGGATAAAGGTTTTTGCACATATATGTTTTTTTAAATCAACAGTCAAATCAACGGTGGTAGAGATATAAGGAGGGTGGATAGTGTTGAGTATTGACGTTCATTGACCAACTCAGTCAGAATTGTATGGTTCATCCACGTGAAGCTCAGGAACGACGATGATATGATAACCGTATTCTCGATATTTGGTCAATACAGTGCTAAATGATCTATTGAGTTGGACACTTCGTTGGTTAGATTTGTTGAAGAAATTAATAAAAATTTGATCTGACCCAACAACTACGAAGAGATCACGAAGGTGAGAAAAACACAAGAAGGGGTTGAATTGTGTTAGTTTTTTCTTCTTTTTAACTAAGTTCAGCTTTCAACTTCTAATGGAATTCTGAATCTGAAACACTGTTCAGGGAAGTAGTCTAGTCCCCTTGTTACTTACAAGAGATTTTTCATTATAATCACTCAAGATTTCAAATGCTCAAGCACACAAGCAAAAAAACTTCCAATGCTCAAGCACACAAGCAAAAAAACTTCCAATGCTCAAGCACACAAGCAAGAGACTTCTATCAAACATATTACAGAATAAGTTGAATTGAACACTTATATACAATCAGAGGTATTCACAAAATAAAACAAAATTCAAACTGTTAAGATTTAAGAATTTATAAGATATGAAAGTTTATAAGAAATTCTAAGTGTTTGATGTGTAATGATTTTGACAGAGTTATGAACATTTTTAAAATATTATAGTCTTGTTATTTTCTTCAAGTCTTCGATCCTTTATACATAGGTTGCAAAGAGACGTTGAAGAGTGTCATCACATCAAAAGAGTCGTTAGAGAAGCTTGATCAATCGTCCTTGATTTGTTGTTTGATTTGGTTAATGTCTTAGGAAGGAATAATTTGAAAACCATTCCTTGATAAGGAATTAACCGATTCAATTTAGTAGAGACACAACTGTAGCTTGTACTATGCACATGAAAATGTTAGAGGTTGTGGTTGTACAATTGTACTATTTGTCCTTCACTGTTCTTTTGTGAGAATAACATTCAAAGACCTTCTAATTCTTCAGAACTATCGTTGCTCAAGTCTTCAAATCCTTTTGCATATTTGTGTCTTCAAATAACCATAAAAACTAGCTTTAGGGTCTGATGTTCATCTTCTGGGTGATCTTCAGACTCAGACTCATTCAGACTCTGAATTCTCGAGCTCTAACTCTCAACTTGACTTCTCTTAAAAATTTATTTGCTCTAAATTGTTCTTCCAGAACCACTGCTTGATATATTAAATTTTTGTCTATGGTCATGCATACTTGAATAAATATTAGCATATCCAATTGATCTTTTAATATTTTGTTATCATCAAAACTCAAGAGGCATTGTTTAAACTTATTTTGTTCCAACATATCAAGGTTCTGCCTGAGGAACCAAACGAATAAATTCCGTTGTTGAATTATGTCTTCGTTGTATTTGAAATTGTTATATTTAATGCAGGTCGCTGAAATTAAATTCCCTGTGTTAAAACTCTTATATAATCTAAACTAGTTCAGCACATATTTTTTCGTGTGGTCCTCATTGAACCGACAGTTTATGTGGTCCATGATGCCCATAAACTTATATAAATTAGTGTGCTCGGTTCATTTGTTGTAAATCACAACAAAAAACTCTGAAAAATTATTCGAAATATATGAACACCAGGAGGTTGCTATGAGATAGATCTTGCTGTTTTGGCAATAGAAATATGTCAGTTGGCAAGGCAGCAAGATCTAACTCAAAACAATCCTCTCGAAACACCTTGTCTTTCATCATGTTGCAGATCTGTTTACAAAGAGGTTGTGTTGAACTTGATCCAGTAGATATGCCGATAGAAATATGTCAGTTGGAAGGCCAACTGGATCAAGTACAAAAACACATCTTTGAACACCTTCTGAGAAATTTCATCACTTATATTATTATGGTTTTTTGCGACGTTGAATTTTGTTTTGTACCTTTTTCTTTCTTATGTCATTCACCATTAAAATCCTCCAAAAATCAAACTTAAACACAGTCAGGGGCCGTTCGGATCATACAATCCGAAAATACTCTGAGAGTTTCGATTATATAATCTGAAACCTCCCAGACTGTGTGGACGGTAGCGTTTAACCCAAGGTTTGAACGGTTTGCAGTGTGTTTAATGCATTTTTGGTCGGTTTATGCATTGTAAACGTTTTCTCTGATTGTAGTTATAGGATTGTAGTTATAGTCTAGAATATGTTTATGATTATAAATAGTTTTGCATGCTTCGACAATTTAATCTATTCTTCATTTATCATCATTTCTTACTTATTCCTTCTATCTTTTTATAGTTAGAAGTGTTTATGATATCATGATCTAGTGCTGATCACTCATACAATCCTTGAAATTGGTTTACAGTTTTATACGACGGTCAAGAGAGACCTTTGATATCAAATATGACACACTTTGTTTATATTCTACTATTTTTGGATTATAAAAAAATAGGACGCGCAAGAATAAGATAGTGTGGGAGAAGTAATAACCCTTACAATATCTAGTCACTCCAAATGTTTGAGGCCACATATGCCTTGAACATAGCAATTTTTGTGAAACTAACCAAATTGAGACCGGTGTGATTAGCCTTTTTCCATATAAAATCCCACAATTAAGTACAGTTTTTCTTAGCTCCAAAATAAATAAATTAAAAAGTACACTTTTCCAACGTGACATGCTCTCCTAAACCCGAATCTCCCGCTCGTACGAGAGAAGCAAAAAGGGTTTTTCTCACTTCTCTTCTCAATAACCGCACGAAAGTGAAAAGTTAAGGCTTTCAGCTCCAGCACAGATTGCAGGTAAGAATATTGTTGAATCTGTATAAATTAAACTATTTATTTCAACCAAACCATATTATATAATGTCATGTTGTATCTTCATATACTCGATATTGCACCGTTAAAATTACCATAATTTAGAATTTTGATTTTGGTTTTAAACTTTGTTATCTGATTTTGGGTTTTAAAATAATTTTTCATATTTATTTTTTGAATTTTTTTCACTAACATATATTATAAGTTTTTCGTCCATGTAAATATAGCGAATTTTGATTTTCGTCCCTAAAAAATTAAACTGAATGTTTTTATCCTCATAAAAAAGTTTATTTTGTTTTTTGTCCTTAAAGCCCAGTTTATGTTCATGTAAATATCAAGATTATAACTCTTTTATGTTCAAATTATATTTATATTATGTTCGTTTATTATGTTCAACCTTTGTATATTCTTATTGTGTTCAAAAAATTCAAAAACATGTCAAAATTATATTCATTAGGGACCAAAAACAAAATAATTTTTTTTGTGAGGATGAAAACATTCAGTTTAATTTTTTAGGGACTAAAATCAAAATTCACAATATTTATAGGGACGAAAAACTTATTTAACCGATGATAGAAGCTTGAGGGATTATTAGTATTGCCTTCCCTCTCCCAAAGAATGAAGAACAAACACGATATAATTTTGAGAAAATTACATAATGAAATATAATTACATGCGGCAGTGTTGTGTCGTATCGTGTCGGTGTCGGGTATTGATACGTGTCAGACATCAAAACACACCTTCGATCATAAGTGTCATTCTATATAAAGCTATTAGCCTATTACAATTCTCTCTATTTCTTTCAGTTTAAAATTGCAGCTGTTTCTCATTGTTGTGTACCTTTCATAATATTTACTCCCTCCGGTCTCAAATATAAGAAAGATTCCTTTTTTAGGTTCATTGAATAATTAATGTATCTGCTTTACAATGTAGACCAGATACATTAATTACTCAATGAACCTAAAAAAAGAATCTTTTCTTATATTTGAGACCGGAGGGAGTAGCAAGCAACAATAATTTCATCTCACTCAAATACCATTGTTCACTTTTTAAGATCCCTTTGACTAATAAGTAATAACAGTATCTTTTGTGATGTTTCCTGGTAATCTAAAATTTGGTTACATGTTGTTTATATGTATGTTGGGATGCATGGTATTTAATTTGGATCACATTACATGAGTAAATGTAGATAGATATGTTTGATTTTGCAGGTGAATGATAGCAAACGCATGGCATAGTCAATACTCAATACAACAATGAGTTTCTTTTAATACTTCAGATTAACAATTGATCACTACTTGCATTTGCTACTTGAAGCCCATTAAAGCAATGGATTTATTTTAGGGTTAATTAGTAAATGGTCTCTATAATGATCTAGAGTTTTGTTTTTAGCCGCTGCAAAAAAATAGAACTTGTTATAGTTATGTATGACCTATTTAACACAATTAGCAATTTCTCACTAAACCTAATATATTGTTTTGATTCACGTACATTGACATATGAATTATACCCTATTCAATACAATTTCTTATGTTGTTGATTTTAGAATATAAATGGAGCTTGAGGAAGACCGACTATCAAGTCTGCCAAAAATAATTCTTCATCACATTTTGTCAAAGTTGCCGGAGAAAGATGGTGTTAGGACAAGTGTTTTGTCAAAGGCTTGGTTAGACACATGGTATACTTTTCCCACATTGTCTTTCAGTGGTAATGAAATTATAGGAATATCTCCACAACCAATGGAAAGGAAGAGATATATCTTAAAATTTGGTGATTATGTGAAGAGAAGAATGCTAATGTTTCGTGACCAAAGTTTGGCTATCAAAGAATTTAAGCTCAATGTGAACAGTTCTGTACTTAGCTACATGTCAAAGAATGTTGATATTTGGTTGAAATTGGCTTGTGAATGTGGTGTTGAGGCAGTAGAGTATTCCCAAATGATACCGCCAGTAGGTCAGAAGCAATACCATGTCTTGCCAATAAGTATCATTGAAGCTAAATCAATTACGAAGTTGGCGTTGGAGGGGTTTATCAAGATTGATCCAATATTCATGAATTATTCAATCAAGTTTCTCTCATTGAGGGTATTGTCACTAAGGCGTGTACTTTTGGGAGATGAACATGCAATTAACCAGCTCATTTCTCTTTGTCCTTTACTTGAATATATAACTTTGGAATCATGTCATGTGTTGAGCTTTGGTGGTGGCAAGCAGGGGTTGATGAAGTCTATAAGCATTAGTGGTCTACAAAAGCTCAAGAGAGTTGATGTTTTAGAAATAAAATATGTTTCTATTGATGCCTCGAGTCTTGAGAATTTATGTTACCATCTTGGGAATAAGATTGATTTTGATAGGTGCAGAAATTTGAAAGAGTTATACTTGCGGTCTGTGGCGAGTACTTTTTTGACAAACAAGTGGTTTCTTGAATTGTTTACGAAATTCCCTTTTCTTGAGAGTTTGAAATTAAACAAATGTGAAATTCCTGAGAGGATTGATATTTCAAGTGTTCGACTTAAGAGGTTAGAGTTTTCGCTTTGCTTTAACTTGAAGGAGGTTAATATTGATGCTCCAAATCTATTGTCATTTGGATATCATGGTAGTGGTGTTTCAAAACCTACTATATCTTTTTTGAGAAATTCTAGTCAACTGGAAGTCAATATTCATATTGTGCTTGATTATGAGGATCTTTGCAACTTGAGGGAATTCTTGCAAAACATACAACCTAACAATGTTTTGACTTCACCGTCTCTAACTCTATCCATCGGTCGTCGGTCAAGAGTATGATTTAGTTATTTGATTGGTTAACTCAGTTTGTATATTTATTTATTTTATTAATGTTTGCCTATACTTGCTCTGGATTATGCAGGAAGTACTGGACTTAGTTGCCTTGCAGGTTTCATCCTCTCCACCCCGCATCAAACACTTGGTCATAAACTATGTTCCTATGAATGAATATTTTTTCTCTTCTCTTGTAAACATCATACTTTCAAGTTGCTGTCCTGAAACTATTTCTTTGAAGTTCCATTTTGTTCTTTGCGGCAAACCATTCACTAAGGTGTGTCATTGTCTCCCATATTCCTTAAATTTCAAATCTTGCCATGTTTGCCTTTTATGTCAAACACAATCCAGTTATGCTTGAAATGTGTATACTTTTATCATTATAAATGTTATGTGGAGCATCTAAGTTCTTACTCAATTTTGTTAATTGTCTAAAACTACAGTTTTTCTATGAGACGTTAATGAGAAGAAAAAAGGATAACTGTTTTTGCAGCTCTAATGATACTAAGTGTTGGTGGCATAGCTTGAAGGATGTGAAATTCACAAGTTCTTTGAAGATTGATGAGAATGCTGATTTTAAGACCATTCTAGAATCGTTGCCAGCTTTTGCACCCGAAGAAAGTATAAGCTTTAGGCTAGAATTTTAATGTTGTTGTGATCAATAGATAGATATCTAGACATCCTTACTTGTTGATGAAAAATGTTCAACCGTACTCAAAAGAGCTAGTACTACCATTTTTTGCTCTAACTTCCAAGTATATTGTTCCAACATTATATCAAGATATTTATGTAAGTTCGATCTCCTTATATATAGTGAACTCTAATTATTATCCGTGTGTATGTGTGAGTGTCAGTGTTTTGTTAAGCATGTGTATCATAGTTGATAACAATGAAGTTTTGGGAAGAATGTAGCATATTAAAACCCTTAATTATCTGTGTCCCAGCAATTTACTTGACCATTGTGGATAGCACCAACCAAAGCCTGGTTTGGCAAATTGATAACAACCGGTGCATGAGACTGCTCATTTCTTTTAAAATCTCAAGTAAATTGAACAAGGTAAAATTGGTAGTCAATTTTAAAACAACAAAATAGTTATGGACTAAACCCAATACAAGCTTAATAAAAACATGCCCAATAATATAATATTTATATACTCACTTTCCCCTAAAATCTCGCTCAACGATTACGATTTCTGGAAATTTGTAATCGCAGAGTGCCACGATGTACCACTCACAACGGCTCTTAGCCTTCCACTATATAAGGGGACTCCTAACAATCCCTAAAGGTACGATATTCTTCCACCCTTAACCCCCTTTCTTTCTCAAAAGACTGACTTGAGCGTCAAAGTATTTGCAGGAACACACCCCCCATTGTTCCAAGAGCTCGCCAACACCATAAAGCAGCGTACTAGATGCCATCATTATGATCAATTACAATTAGTGGCACCGTCTATGGGAATTTAAAAAGTTACTCTGTCTTTTTTCTAAACTACCTTACTTTTCAAGATGACTAATTGTGCAACATCCCAAATCTGGAGCGAAATTCACCATCCGCAACGCGAAGGCTATACTTCGATGGCACTATCTAGATAAGCACATTGAAAATATAGAAGTTGTCTTGAACTATAAGAGCGTACGAGGATCTGTCAAATGTAAGTTGTTTGTCACCGAATTGCATCGAGGAGCCATGTCTTGTACAAAAACATCATAAGGAACTCCAATAACTTGTGGGACGAACTGTGTCACGAGTTCGTTGCGCACTTCACAACGTCGATGATGTTGAGACAAAATCCTTATTTGATGTTTTAAAGATTACAAACATATTATATTTATTAATCTTGTTATCTACTAATTTGTTTTGTGAGAATTTGTTTCATGAGAATGTACTGAGAACGTTCTGGCGCATACGAAGAAATTGGAACAGTACATCGAAAGTGAACAAGTCTGCACAGCAAGAAAGCATGGCAGATTATGATATTGCAAGATGTCTCTTGGGCTATTGAAAAAAGGTTCAACCCATTTGGATGCAAAAAGCCCATTAAGAATAAGAGCACATGGCTTATTAAAGCATGACATCACTAAAGCAAAGGACAATGACATAATCAGCATTGAGCAACAAGTAAACAACTCATTACAGCTGGTTCTCTCCCTCGCAAGCAAGCTACAGTGCAAGCAAAGCTAGGCTAATCAGACAGAACATTCTGAGAACGTTAGAAAAGAGAAATCAATTGAGACTTTAGACAGTTGTCAAAAACGTGTCCAACAACTCTATTTTCTCCCTTGATCACCAAGACGCTCCTCACCTATAAATACAAAGGCCTTTGAAGGTTAAATGCAAGAGTTTTGAAAGCTAATATTCTCTCAAGTGAAAAACATCACTACAAACAAAGCTCTTCGCAAACAAAGCAAATTCCAAGCTCTCTCACTATATCTCTTGGATCTTCTCTTTCGAATTTGCTATTGTAAAACTCAAACAAAGAATTGAGTATTTATTTGAACCAAAAAATCTCTTCATACAAAGTGTGTGTATTTCTCAAAGTCTATTGGGCTTAATAGTTTTGAGATAGAAAATTCCAACCTTTCTTTTGCTAGTGTGCAAAGAATTGTAGAAACCTGCTGAGGTTGATAATACAGGTGTAACGAACTGATCTGGTGTGGTCAAGATCTTATAGTGCTAGTCAGAAGTTTATGTTAGCAAGACAACTATAGTGGATAATCTCACACGAGGTGTGGGGACTGGAAGTAGCCGGGTTTGGTGAACCAGGATAACTCTCCTGCGTTATTCTTCTCTCTCTCTCTATCTCTCTCTTTATTTTAAGTTACACAACACACACACGTTATCACAATTATAATAATCTCCAGAATATTCTGGTCCTAATTAATTACTATCAAATTAATCCAGAGTGCTCTGGTCCCTAATCAAACATTAATAGTGTTGTCTTATTTTATATTAAACTGTCTCCAGAACATTCTGATCCAAGATAAAACAATTGCTTAAATATTTGACTAAAGTTTAAAATCAATATATAATATTGTTTTATCATTTTATCTTATATTAATTGTTCTCCAGAACATTCTGGTCCTTGTTAAAATAATCTTATA
>Ga0228710_1001915_pt1 | contig 32183 bp, 16 predicted proteins | sample MedpolnodulmetaG_FD_177995 | JGI IMG/M metagenome (GOLD analysis project Ga0228710, IMG submission 177995) | Root nodule microbial communities from Medicago polymorpha collected in Santa Monica, California, United States - pink nodules | ecosystem: Host-associated > Plants > Roots > Nodule... | reverse complement strand
AATTTAATTGAATTTTTTTTTTTTTTTTTAAGAAAAAAAGTTGAATTGAATCTATGAGTTTTTTTTTTTGATAAGTAAGGAGAGAGGATAGACATCAAGAGGTCTCATCGTCATCCCAACTAGGTTGGAATCCCGAGAGACCTCCATCTAAAAAAAACTATGAGTTACTCCATCTAATAATTTTTTTTTAAGGAAATAAATACATGAGACTAATACATGATAAATAAACAAAATATGAGACTAATACATGTTAAAAAAATGAGACTCATATTTATCCTTGATAATTGTGAAGAAAAAAAATATCATGGGATAAATATTTGCCGGTGATGCATAAAAAATATGAGATAAATATTGGTCATTGATAAATATAAAAAACACGGGACAAATATTTGTCATCGATACATAAAAAATTCAAGACTAATATTTGTTCCTGATACAACAAAAAATGAAAAAAGTACTTTTCTTTGTAAATATGTTCAAAAAAAAGGACATGACAAAAATTTGTTACAGAAAAATACTGAAAAAAGCACAACACATATATTCATCATTGGTACAAAAATCAAGCGACAAATAATTTTCATTGATGAATAGAAAAAATATGAGACAAATACTGGTCACTGATACATAAAAAAATACAAGACTAATATTTGATCTTGATACATTAAATAATATGAAACAAACACTTTTCTTTGAAAAAAATATTTTTAAAAAAAAGCACATGACGAAAGTTTATTACTAAAATATATTGAAAATCGCAAAGCGCAAAAATCCATTATTGCTACCAAAATCACGAGACAAATAGTTGTCATTGATGAATAGAAAAGACACGGGATAAATATTTATCATTGATACATAAAAATCGAGACAAGTATTTCTCACAGATAAATATAAAAATAAAAATATAAACAAAGGGAAGGTATTTTTCAATGATACATAAAAAATGAGACACATATTCATCACTAATAAATATGAAAAAAAATGATGGGATACATTAACACACTAGAGTTAACTTAATCTTTTGTCGTTATGTACATATAATTTGATTGTTTTTTTTTATTCCATCTATTGTTTTAGTTAAAACAAATGTAACATGCATACTTTTCATCGGCAACTTTGATCGTCTTCATTAAATTCTACGTATGTAAAACTGTATATAAGGACAAACTATAAAAAATGGTATATTTATGGCATCTAAAAATTTAGTTTAAATAATATTTTGCATTTAATCCCTCTTCAAAAAATATTTTGCATTTAATCTCTTAATATACTATCTTATTTAACTTATATTAACTATGAGATCAAAATTTTATCGAAATAAATATTTGAAACATCATTTTTTAAGGACATGATTGTTTTTTTTTACTCTGCAAAACATATAATATATTTTAGAGATTAAAAATAAAAAAAATTAGCCTAGCGCACGTGCATTGCACGGGTTAACACACTAGCCTTTGACAATTCAAATTATAACTTCATGTTTAAAACAAAGAAAACAACTATTCAAAAAAAAAAATTCTCTCAAAAAAAAGACACAAATGTTTGTTTTATGGTTGTAAAAAATATTCTCATGAAATATGAAAGTTACAAAGATGAGTTCATATGTTTGATACAAAGATGAGTTTTATTCTCCCGAGTATAAAATATTCTTAAGAATAAAACGACTTCACATTTCTCATGTTCTTGTTTCCAAGAAAATAGGTGAGAATAAAATATTCTCATGATGGTGGGAATAAAACTTAAACGACGACCTAATAACTACCCATATATCTCATGTTTGTAAATAATATCACAAATATGTTCTCGTGAGCTTAACTCGGTTGGTAAAGACAATGCATAATATATGCAAGGTTCGGAGTTCAAACCTCAGCCACCACAAAAAATAATAATATCACGAATATTATAAATTTTAACCAAACATTTTTTTGTTTCAAAAATTACTTAGGATTAAGATTCCAATTATTAATTCCTATGAGCATTATTCATGGGCATAAATTTTTCATTCATGGAACCAATACATAGTCTCTACTAGTTGAAAGTGTCAACACTGGATTGATTCAGGTGGCATGAGATTTCGACCTATTATGCAATTGGTCAAGGTTCGACACCTAACTCTTGTGTATGTAGAAAATTAAGCTGATAGAACACAACCCACTTGATTTCTCCTACATGGTCTTTGACGAAGATTATTCACGAGTTCAGCTTAATTTGTAAGGACAATGCATAATATATGTTGACAAAAAAAAATTCTCCTTTAAATTCTACATTGATAGTAATGGTCAAATTCATTTTTTCTATTAATTTTATTTTTATTTTGACAATAAAGTAATCTTCATTCAAATGTTGAAAGAATAAAGTCGTACACACAAATTGGTTATGAGTTGGGACATTCGTCATCCATACTTTGAAAGTCAAATACATTATTTTGGGGAATGAAAGTCAAATTTTTTGTTATCAATAGACATAGAAATATCAGAAACAAATAGTACATTATCAAACCAAACTATTAATCCTAACAACCAAACTATGTTCTTCTATATAAAGTTAATGGTCAGAAATAACGAAAGGTCTACAACATTTAATTGCATCCATCCTCGGAAAAAAGTTGTTGTTGATGTTCGCTCATTTCGATTTTAAATAGTATTTGAACTAACAGATTCAACCACATATCGGCAAGTCATTTTTAAGGCAGATATAATGTTGAATTTGGTGATAACCACAATTATCTTCTGCATCCATTAGATTATAAACTCAAGAAACAATATAGTAGAATTAACAACATTTTATGTTTTGGGGTGGAGTATCAATAGAACATGGATATCAAAAGAAAAGAAAAAGAATGAAAAATGAAGATGAGCCATAAAAAAGTTGGAAAAAAAAAAAAAAAAAAAAATCAACAGCCAAAAATTGGTCTCTTCAAAAAACAAAATAAGCAGTTCAATGAGTACGCATCTTGTTTTGGTACAAGGAAGGAAAGTTGGTAATGCTTCACAATTTAGGATCCGTAGGTTAAGATCTAACTTCAAGTTTTTTTTACAAGTTTAGTTTCTCAAATATATCTCACCTTTACTAAGCCACATTAAATCCGAAGACCACTAAAGTGTGTAAATATTGTAATCTTGAATGTCTATTTAGAATTTCTTCAAGTACATAGCAAGGTGTATTCACATGATGAATAGAGTGGGAAAATTCAATGACCATCCATATTGAATTTAGAAGGTACATACATGTAGTATTCCTCAAGAATTTTAATGATGGACTCATAAGACTCATCAAATTTCCTCAAGAAATTTTCTAACATTAGAACTAAGGTTCCTAGATTCCAAATCTCTTTCTCAACTACTTCCTCGATATGTTAAACATGGGACGACACACCTTCCGGGGTTCACTCATAGTACTTATAACATGCAACATTACTAGGTCAAGACATAAGTAGCTCTTAATCTAAGAAGAGGCTGAGTCGTGACCTATGACAAGAATTCTAGATAGATATTTGCTCTCAGCGCTCAAAGTTTTATGTTCATAGCAAGCAGTTTTTCTTGTTCTCATCTCCTTTTGATACTTATGAACGTAACTCATATTAAACAAATAATTCCATTTCTATCTCCTTCCAGTTCCATTTGTAAATTGTGTTTGTAATGACGCAATCTTGATTTCTTAGGTTACGACCTCTGCCTTTTCTTCTCCTCTAGACGCTGCATCTTTGGGATTGGACACTATACCATTGGCATCTGATGATATATCTTCTTCTTTTTGATGCTGCAACTTCCTCTTTCCTTGATTCTAACTCTGCTTTCCTCACTTACTGGACTGTTTACAGATGGCTCCTCTTTAAGCTCAATTCTTTCATCTTATGGTTCCAGAATATGATCTAGAAACACAAGAAAGACTTCCTTAGGGTAGCTTGCCAAGTCAAAACCTAAATGCTTAAATGTTTTCCCACAACTCTTCATATATTTCTAAAGGTCTTGACTATCCTAATTGAACCCATCAAATTCCTTCTTTGTAACCAGCTCTTCAGGCTGAGATCTTAAACTCCCTCTATCTTTGATTATGCCTCCAAAATATAATTCAGGACTATAAGAAATGAATCCATAGCAATCACACTTTGAAAACCATTTCTTCATTAATATTCCCCATTTTTCTTCATTTTCTTCCAGAATTCCTTTTATTCGTTCTTGAACTTCTTAAATTCATGCTTTGTGATACAATGATATGTTGGAAAATCTTGTTGTTGTAACCTCCTTATTCTATTCTTACTCGCTTCAGTGGTAATAAGGCATCAAGTTTAATAACTCTTCTCATCACCAATTTATGCACGCTTATGGGTTTCAAATAAAGGTTTTGGCATGGAAGTGGAAAAAGGTTTTGATGGATTGGTTAAAATCATGATGATAGAAAATGTGGTTTGTTAATGAAAGAGGTATATATTTATGAAGGAATAGGAATGGAGGGTTTGGAATTTTTGGTATTGGAAAAGTGGAGGTTTTGGATGGTTGTGAGTTTGATAGTGATGGGGTGGTACAATTTTAAGGTAATGGAATTCAGAGAGTTGATGTTGGATGAGGGGTAACAATTTAAGTATTCAGTGAGGGGAGAGAATGATGGTGGGATACTAGAATATTAGGTGCAAGAAGATAGTGTTGTGTATCACGCGTCGTCTTAGGTGAGAGAATTTGTACCTTATGCTCAAAACTTGTCATCATTTAGATTGTCTCTTTGGGATTTAAATATTGAAATCTGAGGCCACTTGCTTATTTTCCTCAATATTTATCACTTGACAAGAACTTGTTGTTCCAAGCTGCAACTTCCAAATGAATAGTTGCATCATTCTGTATCTTTGTTCATGCAATTGAAAACAAACAAAAACATTAAAAATTAAAATTGGGAGTGGGAACACTCCCTTTATTGAGAGTTGCATCCCTTAAGCTCTTATTTATTCTCATTAGCTTGACAAACCAACACCCAAATTAGGGTGGATAATATGACAAGAAGAGCTTTTAAAGTTCAACTGGCAGGTGCATTTCAATCATACATGGCGGGAGAGGAATAGAAGTGCCGATTGGCTAGCTAATTTTAACTTTTCTTTTAATTCTTTTCAAATTCATGTTATGGAGACTCCTCCTAGTGATATTTCAAGTCTCCTTTTTGATGTTATTTCTGGGGCTTGCATGCCTAGGAATGTTCGTGTAAACTTATAGTTCTCTTTCGTTTTGGGCTTTGGCCCTCTCTCTATACCAAAAAAATAAAAAATATGACAAGAAAAATATCTTCTCCTTCCTCTTTCTTTCTTTAGATAGAAATCTCATGTATTTGAGATATGGCATCAAGTGTTCTCATGCTCCCATAACTGGACATTTGGAACATGATTTCTGTCTCTCTTAAACTGTAAACAAATCAACTCGAGGAACATATTTCTCTAGAAAAAGTTGTGTTTGACATTATGAGATTGATTACTAACTTCCATAATATCTTCTTATTCTGAAATCTATCATGGTTTCTTGTGTGCAGATAGTATTGAGAAGGTTGATTAAGCAAGATGTGATGGCCACTTTACATTGAGGAGTCCAACTTAAATAAAAAAATCTTTGTGATATCATCTATATCATTGAATTCTAATGTATTGTTGAGAATGATCGCAAGCCATGACTAAAGCTTAATTGCAAAGTTGCATTAAAAGAAAAAGTAAAATGATGATTCAACACAAGATGAGCAATTACTGCACAATGATGCAAGATTGCGCCCTCTTTCACGGAGACAGTTACAAACGAGCTCCTGTATACAACAAAGACAAGTTACACATTTTCATCACTTTTACCGACTCTTCTATTGAGTTCTCTCTAGAACCTCGATGTAACCTGACTGTAATCTCACAGGTGAACTACCTATGCCGTGAACTAAAGTAACTCCGTCGTATAAGAAAACCTCTTATATATTTTACGTTGATTGAATACACATCGATCCGGTATACGTCTGATCAAAGAATCAAAAAATATCTAGCTCAAACAAATCGAAACAATTTGTCCTTGGATTACGATGCGGTTCTGCAATATCCAAAAATATTTGAAAACCTAGACGACAATGTGGGTAATCACTCCTCTCATGCCGTTCTCTTCATTAACAATGATATATTAAACTTCAAAACAACAATGATCTATTAAATTCTAAAAGGTATGCAGTTCATGATTCAATTACATCTTTGTTGCTGTCATTGTAGATATGATATATCTTGTATCTAGAGCTATGGCTAACAGTTACAAATTTTAACATATACTCCCAAAGCCCATGAGTTTGACCCATTGTTAATATTAGGGGGGAAATAAATTGCTACCCAAGTTTACACAAAGATGAGTCTACGGATTTCGTGAGTGCACTCCTTAAAAGAGTAATGCTACAAAAATTCTCTTTTTTGAATATTCTCTCTAATACTTATTTTCTTATTGAATTAAATTAATGAGGGTCCTACACTATGCAAATGGAATTCACATAAAATTGTGGGACTTACATTGCTTTTTTTTTCTTCTAATAAGAGAGTGAGTATTTAAATGAGTGTTCAAAAGAGTGTTCTTAACCTTCCTCCTCTCTAAAGTGTCGTGTTCACCTAATATTCTTACCATTGTGCATTCATAATCATAAAAAAGAACATAAAATAAAAAAAGGGACAAGTACAACTTGCTTGATGGTACTTACAGTTGTATTTCTAGTTCAGCATAGTCTCATTTACAACCAAGTTTACACAAAAAGAAGGAAAAAAACAATTGTAACAATTGCAAGAATGAAAAATCGTATTTGGAGGGAGCAAAATCGTATTCTAAGGTTTTGACTATGAATGGTTCTTTGTTTTTGACTTTGATGTTCTATAACAGCACGCAACGTGACTTAACTCATACTGGTATGTTTCGAGCGTGACTTAACTCACGCTGGCTCAACGTGACTTAAGTCATGCTAATGGTGTCGAACGTGACTTAAGTCATGCCGGGCCATTTAGGCAGATCCTATGGAACTGAGCAAAATTCAATGGGAGAAGAGCAATTTTCTCGTGGGTACACTCCCTATATAAGCCCATGAGTTTGACCCATTGTTAATATTTACAAAAAAAAATTGGTATCTTCATGTTATGTTCACCTAATATTCTTATCATCTTGCATTCATATTTATAAAACAACATATGCTTTTTAAAACACAAATAACTTATTTTTTGAGGAAATAAAACAAAATATTTTATGTTATCACGTATAGTGCCAAATAACATATAATGTAATTCAGCATATAGTCTCATCTACACCCAAGTTTACACAAAAAGAAGCAAAAAAACAATTTTAACCCAGCCCTTCCCTGGGTATGCCCTTCTCCAAAGATAACGTGTGTGTGTGGAACTATACAAAAGTGAACAAACACCAAACAAGAGACATACTAAAAATGTGATGTGAATGTTTATGAGATTCGGAAATAAATAGAAAAACTATTCAGAGTACAAAATTAAACATATGGTATAGAAAGGTAATAGAAAATGACCTAACCTAACTTTTTAGGAGTATAAATTTGAACCAAATAAACAGAAGAGGAATAAAGGTTTTCTTATTTAAGCTATTTTTACAACAAAGAATTAGTGTTAGTGTGATGAGAGGAAGAAGGAAGGAAGCTACTTATTGTGAAAAGAGAAATCAAATCACATGAACTGAATTTGATCTTCGGTTGGTAATATTTTCTCCCAACAATTCCTTCTCTTGCAATTTAAAGCTCATAATTTTATGCATATTTCCAACTTTTTATCATCATGCTTAGAATCAATTTCACCTGCTGATTTAGCTTTGTAGAGATGATATTGGAGTAATTATTAGCTCTTTGATAATCTAATACAAAGTTCTACAAATTCAATAAAGAGATCAAAACTCGTGACCCAATTCCAACGTTTGTTGAACCAAAAGTAGCCCCTAAGCAACCAAAAAGTCAAAATAAAATGTTGAGCAATGCTGAAACTTTGAACTTTTTTTTGAGTTCTATGTATCATTTTAGGATGAGAGTAATTCCATCTAAGAGTTAAATCAATGCTTACAACTTCTATGAAGATATGATATTCAAATAATATTGTTTTTAATGTTGTATTGTTGTTAGAAGTTGAGTATTTAATTGTGGAAAATACTTTAATATTTGAAAGAGTTTTCTGATTTTTTGATATCCCACATTGGATAAATCACTCATTTACATTATTTTATTTTCTTATATAAATGGTCGACTCTCAAATACTAGAGATATCAAAGAACAAAGTTAGAAACTTGCTGCTCTTTGGCCTTTTAATTGGTGTAGGACGTGGGGTCTGCTACGTTGGTCTAGTCAAAGTTATTGCACTAGAGGTAAATACTTTGAATACTTCTCCTTTTTTACTTTTTAATTACTTTTAGATTAAGGAAGTTTTTTGACCTTAAATTTTATTTAATTAGTTATTCCTTTATACTTTTTAATTACTTTTAGATTAAATTTTAGATGTTGTCTCCTGAGAAGTCACTTAGTTGAGAGATTTTCTCTTTAATCTCGAGAAACTCCTCTTCAATCTTGAGAAACTCGGTTCGAGTTTCGACACCAAGAGATTAAATTTTAGATTAAGGATAGTTTCAGACCTTAATTTTTATTTAAATAGATATTCCTTTATACTTTTTAATTACTTTTAGATTAAGAAAATTTTCTGACCATGAGTTTACTCTCTTTTTTTTTGAGAAAAAAAAATAAGCGTAAAATTATAATACATATTTTTTCTTTTGATTTGGTTGGATACCTTGAGGCTTGAACTAAGCGTAAAATTATTAACTAGAAGAAATATAATACTTAGATCTTTCAATTGATTTGGAGCAGTGAAATAATTTTATTTGTCTATCTATTTGTTTAATTTTCAGGCAATACTAAACCAAATGATAATCCATGTGATGATATATAATCATAATTCAATTTTTTTTGTCAACAAAAATAATTCAAAGTTTTTCTTTTTTGATAAATATATTAAATTAATGGTATTTCTTTATTTCTTTTGACAAGCAGGGAAATAAAATCTGAAATCATTTATGTAAAAAGTTTCATGAAATCTGAAATTCTTAATTTAATGTTTGCAATGCACCTCATTCATGGTATAGTTTTCAACTATATTTAGGTCTACACTCCAATTGAAAGAAAATTATATTTTTGAACAATTATATTTTCCAGATTCAAACTCATTGGATATAATAATTTTTGCAGACCATATCAGTCAGCTGATCAAGAATTTTAACCGTCTGATCTTCATCAACGGTCAAGATCTCAACAATGTTCGATACCAAGCCACTTGTGTCTGCAATGGCCTCAATTGTGCTAATGCGAACCATCACGAATGAACTCATTCCTCATGAGCTACTACAATTTTTTCAAGCTGGACTTCACCATCTTTTTCGCCAATCCTCCGCACAATTCACCATAGTCATTGAAGAATTTCAAGGGATGGCAAGAAACCAAGTTTTTGAGGCTGCACAAGCCTATCTTGGGACTAAAGCAACTGTCTCAGCAGAAAGAGTTAAGGTAAGCAAATCTGAGGATCATAAAGAGCTTGCATTCAATATTGATAGAAATGAAGAAGTGAGTGATGTTTTTGAAGGTGTTAGTGTAAAGTGGAAACTAGTATGCATACAAGTCGACTCATCAAGAATTAGACATTACGATAATGACTCCTCGCCCGTGTCAGAAATAAGATCCTATGAGCTAACTTTTCACAAGAAGCACAAGAACAAGATCTTCGATTCATATTTGCCTTATGTGATGGAGATAGCTAAACAGATTAAACAAGGAGACATGGCAATCAAGATTCACTCAAATGAATATAGTAGCTGGTCCCGTGATGTCAAGTTTAATCATCCAATGAGTTTCAACACTCTTGCAATTGATGAAGGGCTTCAAAGGGATATTATCAATGATTTGGACAAATTTGTGAGGTCTAGAGAGTTTTATAGAAGAACCGGGAAAGCTTGGAAACGCGGTTACTTGTTGTATGGTCCTCCTGGTACTGGAAAGTCTAGCTTGATCGCAGCCATGGCTAACTATCTCAACTATGATATCTATGATTTAGATCTCACTGATGTACCAGATAATAAGCGCTTGAAGCAACTTGTTCTTGACATGTCCAATCGTTCTATACTTGTGATAGAGGATATTGATTGCACCGTAAATTTGCAAAACCGAGAAGAAGATGAAGAAGTTGTTGATAATGGATACAACAAGGTATGTATTTCTCTATGAAAATATGATTCATGTTTGATTTTCTTTCTTACTAAAATACGAGTCTTGTTTGATTTTCTTTCATACCAAAATGCCAAAGGGATGCATAAAACTAGAAATGATTTAGAACAATTTGATATTCATGAATCTAGTTTAGATATATTTGATTGTATGGTTGATTTAGGTGACGGATTTTGGTTCTGTTGTTAAGAATGTGACTTATACCCCACAGAGACATAATATTTTGCCAAAAGGATTGGTGTTATTTGTAATTTTATTGTTGACAATGGTTGATCCAGTTGGTAACATATGACACATAGCTTCAAAATATTTACCTATGAGGGCATTGGTTCGAAACACATATGTAAGTACTCTTATTGGTTCGAACATGGAGACTCTTTGAGATTCAACTCACATAAAATTTTATGTATAATGAAATTATTTCAAGGTTACAACTATGCCGAGAGACCACTTGAATGAAATTCTGTGATATTATTTTATTCATGTCAAATATTTGTTAGAAAATAGTTATAATGATAACCTAATTTTAAACTAATGTTTCTTGATAATTTTTCTACAGATGACACTTTCAGGACTATTGAATGCGGTAGATGGTCTTTGGTCATGCTGTGGAGAGGAACACATAATTGTTTTCACGACAAATCACAAAGACAGGCTTGATCCTGCTCTGTTAAGGCCTGGTAGAATGGACAAGCAAATTCATTTGTCATATTGCAACTTTTCTGCTTTTAAGCAGTTGGTTATTAACTACCTTTGCATTACTGAACATGAATATTTGAAAAGATTGAAGTTCTTCTTGGAGAAGTTCAAGTTACTCCAGCTGAAATTGGAGAAGAGCTAACAAAGGATGTTGATGCTACAGAATGCCTACAAGACCTTATCAAATTCCTCCAAGCAAAGAAAATGAAAAAGGAAGAGATAAAGAATGAAGAAAATATCAAAGAAGAATCTGAACTAGGTAGAGAAAATGTATAGACCATGTTTGGTTATGTAATAGAAACAATAAGCTAAGCTAATTAGATACTCTATATCCTTTTATAGGCATCTTAAGACTTATGATCATCTTGAGTTGGGTCTCTACTTTCGTATCAAACTTACAATTGGGATATTTCAACTTTCAAGTATAATTTATCAAGTTCATGTTAACAATGACTGATCATGTTTTGCTACAAAATTGTTGAGATCATTATAAAGAATAGCTTACAAATGCAAATAATTTCAATTTTGCTTGATGTTACAAGAGTAGTACGTAGTCCCAGCATTGTTACATTGATATAGAGCAAAACAAGAAATATAGTGTTGACTGTGTACTATACTTTTTGTTGTGAAGAAATGTTAAGGTGGGATAGCACATTAGTTGCTCTTTGGACTATACTTTTTGTGAAGAAATGTCTGGTTCAAAACATATGATAAAATGGAAACCAATATATTTATTTTTCCACTAATCATAAAGACTCTGTGTAGATAAACATGTAACAACATTTTGAGAAGGTTTCCTAAAAAACACTAAGAATGTACAATTATCGCTCGCAACAACGCAGACCAGACCAACCGTGACAGCCGCCCTTAGGATACCTCAAATTTACACAAGTAGTACTACAATCTCAATCGTCATTTGGACATGCATGGCACTTTGCCATAGCAATAATTAAATCAAGCTTCTCATACAATCAATTAATACTGTCAAAAACACGGTGTACATTAAATTTTAAATTTAGATAATCACAATATCATAGTAAAAACCAAGTTTATATTTCAATCCGTTGGAAAAATTATGACTTTTTTGACTTATCCTACCTTGCAATATTTTTCCATGTTTCTGTTACAACCCTTGAAAAAAGTGTCTTTTAAGTCATGCTTGTTTTCACAGGAAATGTAGCAGAGATATTGGTTTATAGTTAAGCTTATAATAGAACATGATCTTTAATGAAAATTGAGTGGAATCAAAATCACCCGAATACTTTTTCTTGTACTTGATGTTCTGTTCTTTGATCTTCATGTCCGCTTGTTCCTAATTCTTCCTACCTAAGCAATTGTTTGAGGCCAATGAAGGGTCCAAGCATGGGGAAATTTTATAACACTATTTCCTACCTATTTTTTATAGCTTTGTTTTTATTTAATAATATGTAGTACTTTCACTTGTTATTGGTTTCAATTTACTACATTTTGTTCGATTTTCATTTTCTAGGCCAAGACCAAAAAAACATGAAAAAGGTGATAAGAAAAGTGATTTTGAAGAAGTTTTGAAGACAAATAATTTAATGAGGATGCTTGAAGGTCAAGTCAACACAAAAATGGTTGAAAAGTCAAGAAAGTGCCATTACGCCCATAACTTGAAGGGCTTGTCCGTAGGAACCCGTAATAGACCCTTACCTCCGTAATGGCCATGACCTTTGAGAAAATCTCAGCTATCCTTTTGGCATTTGAGAGGTTTTGACAAATAAGCATCCATATGTTGTTTGATCTTAGTTATTAAAATTGTTAGATTGTTAGACTATAACAATTATAGTTTAACTATAACAATTAACATCAATTGACAATGTCGAAATTGTTAGATTGAATGCCTTGATTTTGATTCGAACTCGGGATCTTACAATGCGCGTGTGAGTTTTAGTAGTCTTTACCATCAAATATTTTTATTGTTTTTGTATTTGAAAATATTTTGAATAACTATTTTAAGATATGTTTGAGAGTGCATGTAATTTTAAAATTAAATAATATAAATTTAATGTTTGAATATATTGTTATTCACACCACCGTTTTAGGCATACTCTCCCTGTACAATCCAGATTTCTCCACTCCCTATCATTTCTCCTACCTCCTTTCTTCTCAACAGCCGCCACCAGCACCACCATATTGTCTCCCACCACCACAGTCGAGATCGAACTGGTAAAATAACTTGGCACTGTACGGCCAAGTTAAATCAGGGATCTCGGCTTCTTTCTTCTCAAAGGTTTACTCTTCAATGCTCAATCCTTGCTCCTTCCATTTCTCAATTTCAATCTCATATAAAAATATCTCTTTTCCTTTATTTTATTTGTTTTTATTCTTTAAAATGAAATCAATGCTGAAAGGGATGATGCTCATCATGTTGATTTACTTACGACATTGATTAGAGAAGAAAAAAATAATGGCAGTGAAAGTGAAACAATTGGTGACAAGTTTCTAAGAGATGTTGCATTCAATCTCTTTGTAGCGGGGAGAGATACCACAACTTCCGCCCCTACATGGTTATTTTATCTTGTCGCTACACACCCTTTAGTGGAAGCCAAGATTCTTGAAGAGATAAAAGAAAATTTTGGACATAAAGAGAAGCCTTGGGTTTTAAGTGTTGATGAGGTGAAAAACTTGTTTATCTTCATGGTGCTATATGTGAGGCATTAAACATGATATACTTCCAAGTGGTCATCATGTTTATCCGAATACCCCCAATGAAAACAATATAAAAAAAAAACAATATCGTGGGTGGCCCAATACAAAGAAGCTTAGTGCAAACTCATTATAACATTTCCATTATGGGATTGCTAGTAACGACCCATTTTCCCGATAACCTCCTCTTTGCATGGTTGTTTTCTGCAACCTTTTTGTTTGGTCACCGTCGCCGCCGTTAATAGTGCTTATGGGTGGGGCGTTGCAACAATGTTCCGTCTGTTAATTGCGGCTATCCGTCACCATGGTTGCCACCTCTACTATGTTTGTATTTGTTTGACTTCGCAACACTGTTTTCAATTACTAGAGATTCAAAATTTGTTGGTGAAAAGTAAGGCGGTGGCAATAACACAGTGCAGCACCGACAATTTCATGGTGTCCTATTTCAAGGATTAGGTTTGTATTTTAGCTCAAATAGTGATTGAGAGAGGGATATCGGATGGCCCTCAATGTGTCTAACTTACGTGAGGTAACTCACGTACAACGTGAGGTAATTCAGTTCCAAACACCAACATGAGTTAACTCACGTTGGTACAAACCATGCAATTTTTAATTAAAACCATGCAATTCTGTAATAATGTCTAGCTTGTTCTCGTCATCTGCTCATGGGCCGTTTCTATGAAATTGGAGGCCCGGATCTCATAATAAAAGTAATTCCCTAATAAAATAAAAACGTAATTTTTTTTAAAAAGAAATTTTTTATTTAAATTGAAAATAACATCTTTATTGTAACTAACACAAAAAAGATCCATATTCTAGTCAATGATATAAAAATACAACTTCAAATCAATATCTTCTAAGACGAGTTTGGAAAAAAGTTTATAATATTTTCAATATAAAAATACAACTTCAAATGAATATCTTCTAAGATGGGTATTAGAAAAAAAGTTTATAATGTTTTTAATTTTTCAGAGAGAATAATAATAATAATGTTCTTTGTCAGACTTTTTGCAATTTTATACTAATAGGTTAAAGAGAGTTGGATTGGAGGTAAAAGCGATTGTATTGAAGACATACGAGCCTTAAATAGATGATAAATTAGGCCAAATCCAAGGCCCTCTCATGTCGGAAAAAATTTTAATTTAAAAAAATTAAAAACAGAAAAAATGAAAAACTGGGAGTTGAACAAGAGAATTTGGGATCTACGATCCAAGTTTCTACCACTGAACCATGCATTTAGATACGATATGCTACTCGCATTATATATATTATTTTACATGCATTCTGTATATAAAAAAATTTTAGACTCTTAAATTTTGGAGGCTTAACTCGGTTGAGCTGCTACAACCTCCTAAAACACGGCCCTGATCTGCGCCCTTGATGTCAGCGAAAGTTGCCGCATTTGACCTCTGAAACAATTTCATACAGCAAAATTTAATTAATTGAAAATTCATCCAGCAAACAAAATGGAGATTCAGTTTTAGTATAAAAGTAGTACACTTATAAAATGCATCCCATACTAGTAGTATGGTGTTGTCTACAACTATTCAAATTCCAAACATTCCTTAAATCAGGCTAATGTATATATCCACGTGGAAATCTAACATCAATCATTTTGACTAGTCTATTTGATATATATTTAAGGGTTAAATATGTTTTGGATCCCTATAAATATGTCAATTTTTTATTTTAGTCACTTTACAAAAAAAAATTCAACTTTTAGTCCCTAAAATTTTTTCCATCTTCACTTTTGGTCCCTTCTTTAAATTAAACTCATATGTCGAATTCTTATTTTTGAATAAAATTTTGCAGAAAAATTCATAATATTATAAGAATCTCTCCTAAAAAAATTAGGATTTTTTAACAAAACATGAATTTAATATGAATTTTTACGGTTGAAAATTCATATTTAATTTATGTTTTGTTAAAAAAATTCTATTTTTTTTTACAATATTCTACACATTTTTGCAAAATTTCATTAAAAAATAAAAAAAATTAAATTAAAAATAGGGACTAAAAGTAGTAATTGAAATTTTTATAGGGACTAAAAGTTGAAAGAAAATTTTAAAGAGATTAAAACGAAAAATTGGTATATTTATAGGAATCAAAGACATATTTATCCTTAGATTCAATAGTGGAAAGAATGAAAGTAACTTTGTGGAGGTGGGCACGTGGTAAAGTGAAAGATCAATGGTTTGGATATGACCTCACACAGCAGTAAATAGTGTTGGTTTTCTTTCAATTTTTAAAGGGCTTGCTTTTAATTAAAAATTGCATGGGTTGTTACCATACGTTGTAATCATGTAGGATGAGTATGTGAGTTAATGTTTGGTATATAGCAGGTGGCTCAATGAATCTTGAAGAAATTTTGATATCATCTTAGAGCTTATGGTTAAGCCTAACACAACTCTATAAATTCAGCCTGTGAAGTGAGGATTGCCTCCACTTATAAACAAATTGTCAGGTTATCTTCTATCCGATGTGAGACTCTTAACAATTATAATATAAAAGGGTCGGAGTTCGAACTCCAAACCTATCACTTATTCATCTTAAAAGTTGAAATTCTAACTACCAGAATAATTAACCATATATATATATATATAACCATATATATATATATATATATATATATATATATATAATTAACCTTGAATATAATATGAACTTATCCATCCAATATAGTTTAACAATATATACCTACTCCATTTGTTCCATAATACGAGTCTAATATAAATTAAGTAACTTAATGATTATTAGATACTTTTATAAATTAATTTTTCATCTATCATATTAAATCAATATCATAATTTATTCAATTTAACAAACTTCCATAATAAAAAATATATCATCTTCCTTCAAAAAAAAAAAATATCATCTATTCTTTTTAATTCTAAAAGAGGTTACCTTATATGTAATAATTTCATTAATTCCGATCTTATCTTGTAAATTAATATATTTGGTCTCTTTCTATTCAAAATAAGTTAGAGATTTATAAGTTGTTTTATTTGGTCTGTCTAAAATTAGAAGTTGTTGTCCCTTTTAATTAAGGTCAATATATTAGTAAAAATATTATAGTATTATAATATTTAAATATTAAAATTTGTGAATCATATGTAAAAATTGAAATTTTCGTGTAAAATTATTATCAATTATTAAAATTGTAATAAAAGTAAGTTAATCACATTTGAAATATTATTACTTTTATTTAAAATAGTAAATACAATAAATCAATTAAAGTAATAATATTATTATCAATTGGCCTTCATTTTTTTGTGTGAATGCTACTAGAACACCCTGATGTCATAATTTGTCAATACATTCATAATTTGCCATTATATTATATACAAGACACATTGAAATGCATATCAATATCCATAAATTCCATTGACATAGAAATTTTGACATTGAAATGATCATGCTAACAATACCTCTAGTTGTGGCTGTCACACTCATCCTCACCTTATTCCTATTTGCTTCTCACCAAACAAAATGCCTCAAAACCCCAGCCTTCACAAATTGGCCTTTTGTTGGTATGTTACCCCAATTCCTTTGGAACATATCACACATCCATGATTTTTCAGCTAAATTGTTGACATCAAAAGGTGGAACAATGGAGTTCATAGGACCATGGTTTACCAACATGTATTCTGTAGTCACAAATGATCCATTGAATGTCCACTACATCATGACCAAGAGGTTTGAAAATTTTGTGAAAGGTGATAGGTTTCGTGAAACGTTCCAACCTTTTGGTGAAGGAATTTTCACTACTGATTCACATCAATGGAAATACAATAGGAACCTTCTCCAATATCTCTTCAAACAAAGAAGCTTCGAAGCTTTTCAAGAGAAAATCATTCACAACAAAGTTGAGAAATCATTGATTCCTTTATTGAATCATTTTCAACAACAAAAAGGGTTGATGGTCGATTTACAAGATGTGTTCAATCGCTTCACGTTTGATAACATTTGTTCAATAATTCTTGGACATGACCCTAATTGTCTTTCCAATGATTTCCCTGAAGTTGCGTGCGAGAAGGCTTTTAACCAAGCTGAAGAATCCATCTTTTACAGACACATCGTACCGGCTTGTGTTTGGAAATTGCAAAGTTGGCTTCAAATCGGTGAAGAGAAAAAAATGACCAAGGCATGCAAAGTATTTGATCAATTCCTATTTTCGTGTATAGCTTCAAAGCGCGAAGAGCTAAAGAAAAATTGTAACAAAAATGAAATTAATGCTGAAAGTGATGATGCTCATCATGTTGATTTGCTAACTGCTTTAATTAGAGAAGAAAATAACAAGGGTGGTGAAAGTGAATCAATTGGTGACAATTTTCTAAGAGATGCTGCATTCAATCTCTTTGTAGCTGGGAGAGATACCATAACATCTGCACTTACATGGTTATTTTATCTTGTCGCTACACATCCTTTAGTAGAAGCCAAGATTCTTGATGAGATAAAAAAAAAATTTGGACACAAAGAGAAGCCTTGGATTTTAAGTGTTGATGAGGTTAAAAAGCTTGTTTATCTTCATGGTGCTATATGTGAGGCGTTAAGGCTTTGTCCGCCTATTCCTTTTGAGAGAAAGCAAGCAATTGAAGCCGATATACTTCCAAGCGGTCATCATGTTTTTCCGAATCAAATTGTATTTTTTTCTTTGTATTCAATGGGAAGGGATGCAAATATTTGGGGAGAAGATTGCTTGGAGTTCAAGCCAGAGAGGTGGATTTCTGAGAGAGGAGGTATTGTTTATGCACCGTCTTACAAGTTCTTTAGTTTTAATGCTGGACCTAGGACTTGTTTGGGAAGAGAATTGGCTTTCATTCAAGTTAAGATGGTGGCTGCTTCTGTTTTGTGGAACTATTGTGTCCATGTTGTGGAAGATCATCAAGTCACTCCAAGCCTTTCAATTGTACTTCTCATGAAACATGGTCTTAAAGTTAAGATAAGCAAAAGGGGAATTTAATTTTATGCAACGGGACATATATGAAAACTATGGTGTCTTCTATCAAATAACTAAATAATACTAGCATTGTACTATCATGTGGGAAGTAGTATGAAGAAATATATCTATCTAAAATTTTAAACATATTTATTTAAGTAAAGTGTAGTAAGATTATTATTTTGATTGCCTTGCAGGTTTCACTTATAACTAAATGGATTGTTTATAACTTTGAAACAAAAAATTCATTTATGTTTTATTTCTTTGACTTTTTTTTTGTCTATCTTCATGATTTTAATGTCATTTTTTTTACATGTCAATATTTGTACAAGGCATCTCATACTTGAGTGTGCTCATTTCAAAATATGAAATTACATTTCCTCGAATGAAAGTTCTAGAAATAAGATTTCCCGCACACTTAGGAGTTTAAAATTAAAATAAAGCATTTGATTATTATTATCATTCTTAATCGATTAGGGATCCTTACTCTCAGTGATGCCTACCATAATTATTTCGTGTAACAATTAATTATTATTCTTTCTTCAAAAATAAAATAAAATATAAAATTATCATTTTCTTTTAGACTTTGTATTGATTATACCAATTTCTTTTCACTACGGCAGTTGATAAGTTCTTGGAATTTTCATAAAATAAGAAATAAACTCTTGGAGGTGTGATTCTTCACAATAACAATGGTCTATCTCTAACATTTCTTTCTAAATATATGAATGTTGGATTCATATGTCATATAGACTAATGTCAATCTCTATACGTAAGCTAGTATAATTTGTGTTGTCCAAATTTTATGCAATATCAATAGTTTTTGTTGCTTTTTTTAACCAAAAAAAATTGTCAAAATTGGATGCGATGTTAATGCTACCTCCTGTCTCTTTCTTGTAGGTGTTTTTACGCAAAAAAGTTATGTCATATTGATAATCAAAATTTTAATAAAATTGGTATCTTGATAACACTTTTTTGAAAGCTAATACATGTATTCACCGCACTCATATGGTCTAAGAAACTACACATCCTTTCCACTTATAAAACTCTAATAATTTTTCCCAGCATCATATTTCAATTATAATTTATAATTTATACATAAATAAAAGATAAGAGAGTAACAAGCTGCGCTACCTCTTCATGAATGGCATAACCAATCCTATTTAAGTACAACAACCATAGACCTAGGTCACACCATATTGCTATACATAATCCTTTGAACTCTTTGTACTAAAAAATGTAAAAAATGTCAACAGTTTCTGGTACTAAAAAAATGTAAAAAGAAACTGAAATTTTGGAATTTTCAAAAATTATAATATTTGAAACATTGAAGGTTACTTTTCCTCTTTAATTATTTAAAAGTTAAAAGTAGAGTCATCTAATCAGATTGTAACTCTCAATATATTTTGTAAGATTGGGATTTGGGAGTAACCATTCTATATATTCGAGTGATTTTGAGTAATGCGAGGGACCTATAAAATAATTACCACAATATTTAAAAATTCAACCTCTGAATATAATAAGAACTTATCTATCTAATATTATGAGTCTAACATATAAATTAAGCAACTTAATGAATATTATATACTTTTTTTAATTCTTAAAAAAAATAAAATTAATCTTTCATATTGAATAAATTTTTTTAATCTTTCATATTGAATTTATGTTACCATTTCTTCAACATAACAAATTTCTATAATAAAAAAAATATCATCTATGTATTTTTTTATTCCAAAAGGGGTTGTCTACCTTATATGTAGTAATTTCATTAATTACGATCTTATCTTGTAAATTACTATATTTGGTCTCTTATTATTCATAATAAGTTAAAAATTTATAAGTTGTTTTATTTGATCGGTCAAAATATATAAATTATTGACCCTTTTAATTAAGGAATATATTTTAATTGATACATAATATGTAAATGTAAATATATCATAATAGTATATTTTTTTAAGGAATAATATTATGTATAATTTTCATATATTATTTCTTTTATTTTAAATAGTAATAAAATGAATAAATTAAATGTTGTTTGACTACTATTCACACATTCATAATTTGTTTCGTCATCAAATTGGGGCATTTGAATGCCATTATATATAGAGGGACACATTGGGATGCATATCAATATCCATCAATTTCATCCTTCTAGAAATAATATTCATCAATTTCATTGACATAGAAATTTTGGCATTGAAAATGATCATGCTAACAATACCTCTAGTTTTGACTGGCACACTCATCATCACCTTATTCCTTTTTGCTTCTCACCAAACAAAATCCCTCAAAACCCCAGCCTTCACAAATTGGCCATTTATTGGCATGTTACCACAATTCCTTTGGAATGTAGCAGACATTCATGAATTTTCAGCTAAATTGTTGAAATCAAAAGGTGGAACAATTGAGTTCCTAGGACCATGGTTTACCGGCATGTATGGTGTAATCACAACTGATCCATTGAATGTTCACTACATCATGAGCAAGAGCTTTGACAACTTTGTCAAAGGTGATTTGTTTCGTGAAATGTTCGAACCTTTTGGTTTAGGAATTTTCACTACAGATTCAGATCAATGGAAATACAATAGGAATCTTCTCCAATATCTCTTCAAACAAAGAAGCTTTGAAGCTTTTCAAGAGAAAATCATTCACAACAAAGTTGAGAAATCATTGATTCCTTTATTGAATCATGTTCAACAACAAAAAGGGTCGGTGGTTGATTTACAAGATGTGTTCAATCGATTCACATTCGATAACATTTGTTTGATAATTCTTGGACATGATCCAAATTGTCTTTCAACAGATTTCCCCGAAGTTCCATCTGAGAAAGCTTTTAACCAAGCGGAAGAGTCCATCTTCTATAGACACACCGTGCCGATTTGTGTTTGGAAGTTGCAAAGTTGGCTTCAAATCGGAGAAGAGAAGAAAATGACCGAGGCATGCAAAGTATTCGATCAATTCCTATTTTCATGTATAGCTTCAAAGCGCGAAGAGCTAAAGAAAAATTGTAACAAAAATGAAATCAATGCTGAAAGTGATGATGCTCATCATGTTGATATGCTAACGGCATTGATTAGAGAAGAAAAAAACAAGGGTAGTGAAAGTGAATCACTTGGTGACAAGTTTCTAAGAGATGCTGCATTCAATCTCTTTGTAGCGGGGAGAGATACCATAACTTCTGCGCTTACATGGTTATTTTATCTTGTCGCTACACACCCTTTAGTGGAAGCCAAGATTCTTGAAGAGATCAAAGAAAATTTTGGACACAAAGAGAAGCCTTGGATTTTAAGTGTCGATGATGTGAAAAAACTTGTTTATCTTCATGGTGCTATATGTGAGGCATTGAGGCTTTTTCCACCAATACCTTTTGAGAGAAAGGAAGCGGTTAAACCCGATATACTTCCAAGTGGTCATCATGTTTATCCGAATAATATGATATTGTTTTCTTTGTATGCAATGGGAAGGGATGAAGATATTTGGGGAAAAGATTGCTTGGAGTTTAAGCCAGAGAGGTGGATTTCTGAGAGAGGAGGCATTGTTTATGCTCCGTCTTACAAGTTCTTTAGTTTTAATGCTGGACCTAGGACTTGTTTGGGAAGAGAGCTGGCTTTCATTCAAGTTAAGATGGTCGCTGCTTCTGTTTTGTGGAACTATTGTGTCCATGTTGTGGAAGGTCATCAAGTCACTCCTAACCTTTCAATTGTGCTTCTCATGGAACATGGTCTCAAGGTTAAGATAACCAAAAGGGGAATTTAATTTGATGGAGATAGCTAGCAATTTCAAATATTTCTGAAGTATGGGGATATATTTGAAGACTATGGTTTTTTGTATCAAATAACTAAATAATAGTAGTATGGTACTATCGTGTGAGAAGTAATATAATGAAGTATATTTATCTAAAATTTTAAATAAAATTATCATTCTATAGATACCTTGTATTTGATTACCAATTTATTTTCACTTTGGCAGTTCATAAGTTCCTATAATCATAGACACTTTTTATCACATAAGAAATTTTAATCATAGACAATTTTTCTTACACAAAAAAAAAAAAAGTTATGTCATATTAATAATCAAAATTTTAATATAACTGGTATCTTCATCACAATTTCGAAAGCTAGTTTTTTAATATACAAGCTAGTTTATCTTATTACAAGATTTGAGTCCAACTCAAAAGTGATCTTAGTGGAAACAATTTCAATTGCCGATTTGATAGCAAATAGAATATTGAATAGAAATTGGATTCAAAGGATAACGATAAGATTTGAAAGCTAGTTATTATTATACATGTATACGTTTTCCCATTTGTTTGATGAATGAAAATTTTAGTCTCCAAACCTCACAAATTATCTAAATTCTTAGTTTCATTTGTCCAAAATTTCTTTTACTTTTTGTAAATGTGAAACACTTTATGATCGAATATTTAAAATATATTAAAAAGGGAATTTCGGCATTTCCAAAATTTTAAAAAGTTGAAACATTAAAACTTACTTTTTCTTCTCTGTATATTTAGAAAGGAAAAAAAAATGCCCAGGTCCATGAACTATTTGAGAATTTTTAAATAAAGCCTTAAAATACAAAAATTTGTAATTGGGTTCTAGAACTAATTTATTTTTTTCAATTAGATTCATATGTTAAAAAAAATGTTAGTCAACAATGATGTGCCATATTATATAAATAAATCCGTGAAGTAATTTGCTGTTTGTAAATAGGTCTAAAAATTATAAACAATTGGCTTAATTTGTCTCACATAATTAAGGGTGTAACTGTTCAGTTTAGTTCGGTTATCAATAAAAAAAATATTCAAACCAATCAAAAGTGAAACGATTCAATTTGATTTAATTTTCAACATTTTTTAGAAGTGGAATTGAAATAAACTATATCGATGATATTTAGTTTTTTTCTGTTACACCAATGATATTTAGTTTGATTTAATTTGGTTGACCGATCTCCGCATACAAACCAAAATTTTGTTACTCGTGTGACTCGTCGAGAAGAAGATTGAATGAGAAAAGAGAAGTATAACGAACGAGAATTCATAGTGCAAGTGTGAAAAATTCAAAATTCTGACATTTTGGAAGAGTTAAGAAACAAAGATAGCAACAAACTTATGTTCCATATCTTTTCTTTTAAAACAATAAAAATTAATTTTAGTACCTATAGAAAGGAAATATTACTTTCCTGATCTTTTAACTTAATTTCAAGTAACAATTTCGTCTTTTACTTTTTTTTTCTTCACGTCATCTCCGTCCCTATGATCAATTTGTATATGAATTTTTAAGATTCAAATCTATAGTTTTATTTTGATATGAGCTCTTAGTGTTCACATTTATGATCCTTTACTCATGTTTTCATAAATGTTTTAGATTTGATGCTTGAAAGCCCATATGCAAACATGACGTATTCTAGCATACGCAAGGATAACATGTAGCGCGCCGTGAGAGACCAAAAAATAAGTGAGTCTATCCTAAAACATATTGTGAACTTCTTGCCTTGGTTTCATCTTCTGAGTTCTAATTTACAGACATTGAGCAGAGTGAATAATGGGGAGATTAAGAGTAATGGTGGTGATGGAGATAGTGGGGAAAGAGAGAGAACAAGGTGTGAGTGGTGCTGAGAATAGTAGAATAATCTGATGTGAAGGTGTAAGATGATATGGTATGACTTAGATGCATCAACGGTGAAATTAAACTCATGCACGGTTAGTGATTTCCTTCACTCACTCACCCACCGTAACCTTCGCCCGCAAACATATCAAAAGGATAAAAGTGAAGTGAAAAAAAGATAAATGACAAAATCATTATCTTAAATTTAGTTTAAATGAAGACGAGTTTTATTTTGCCTTTTAAAAATTCACATGGTTTATGAGACTATGGAACCTTGTGTTGGGGGTATAGACAAATTTTAATATGGAATAGGTTCATCTGTTATTTGGGCTGTCTCGTGGAGGTGTGTATCTTGTGCCATATCACAAGATGAAATTGAAATCAAAAGCTTTCTTCACACACGGGTGCGGGAAAAAGGCTATTTTTTTTTCTTTTTCTACTCTCTTGTCTTCTCGTACTAGTTAAGAATTGAATTATGCTCCTCTCCTAGCACATCTTGCTCGCGCCCAGCTGAACTTCCCAAAATACATTTGTGTGAGTTAAGTAACGTGGCGTGACTTAACTCACGCACCTTATAACTCTGCGTGACTTAAGTCACACATCACTAGCAGGTGTGCAAGTTAACTCACGCAGGTTGGTCTGTGGTTAGAGTTCAAGAACACACGTTTTTTGGACGGTGGTCAATGCATTTTAATGGTTTTTGCACGTTTTTTTTAAGTTTTTTCACGTTTTTTGACCTTATTTAGTGCTATGTTATCTTAAACCACCTATAAATACCCCTCTAAACTTCCCCATTTCCTCACACCATCTCACATTCTCACTCTCTCCCCCTATGAATCTCCTTCTTTATTTTGGTGTAAAAAGAGAAAGAAACCAATTCTGGGGATAAAATGTGATTAGTGAGCAACTTTCTTGAGGAAAAAAGAACCACATTGAGTAAAACTAAATGTGCAGATTTAGTTTTTCCCTAGAAAGGCTGATCTTCTTGTGGATTTCTTTTAGTTTTACCACAGGAAGGCTGGTTTTCTTGTGGATTTCTTTTAGTTTTACCACCGGAAGCTAGGTTTTCTTGTGGTTTTTTTCTTCGCAGATTTAGTTTTATCCCATTGTAAATGTAATAAGAATTATATTAATAAAATGATATTTTATATCTATTATTTTTGTTTCTTTATTTTTGTTAATTTTTTCATTTATTTTATGGTTGTGTATTGAATTAATAAATTCGAATAAACTAAATAAATAAATTAGAATAAATTCAGCATGAATTCAAATAAAAATTGTGTATTGAATAAATTCGAATAAAGTTGCGTATTAAAAAAACCGAAAAAAACCTAATTAGACTCAGCGTGAATTCGAATAAAAGTTACATTAAATTACACAAACAACATGTATATCAACTATATATGTTATCACAACAAATTCTTTCATATAAGACGAGTCATCACATAAAAAATGAGGTGCATTCCGTGACACTAATCTTATATGAAGGAATTCGATATCATAACTTATATAGTTGATTCTGTATAATATATGTTGTTTTGAAAGGAACAATAAAACTTCCGGGTAAAATTTTTTAGTATTACATTACATTACATAAAGTTACTAAATGTGTCATATCATTACATTACATTACATTCGGGTTGCACCTTCAAACTACAACAATTGTCCTCTAAAATGGTAAATTCAAACTGGCTAACCAGCAGATCTCAAGCATTCACCCGAAAGTTTTATTATTCCATTCAAAAGATTTAATTCTTGTTAGGCTTGGTTTAAATGATGGTATTCAAGTGTTAAAAGAATGAGATGCATTCCTTTACACTTCAATACCTTCATCTAAACGAGCCTAACAAGAATTTAATCTTTTGAATGGAACAATAGAACTACTGGGTGAAAGCTTGAGAACTTCCGTTTAGCAAGTTTGAATTCCCATTTCAGGGTAAGACAATTGATGTAGTTGGAAGGTGCATTCCCTACCTAATCATGATCCCTACCTAATCACGATCTTCTGGCGGAATCAGATTGTTGATAATATCTTCAGTTGATCTCAGCAACGTTACACGCATATCGATCCACTGGAACATGCATTGCTCCCAGAACATGCTCCTCACGTTATCGTCGGTCGTTAATTCCACCCAACTGAATGATATTCTCCCATCGTCGAGCGTTGGACATTTATACCGAACATATTCCACCCTCGTGTCTTCGGGGTTGACTCATTGGTTGAATTCATTCAGTTGATCCTTGATACTTCTTAACGTGACACCAAGGTGTCGAACCTTCAACCTCTGAGGTTCTCCACTATTGAATTGTGCATGAACGCCGAACATATCGACCATTGCTTCAAATCTACACAATAAGAAATTAAAGACAACCAATGAAAAACTCATTCAAACATTTCATCAAACACTTGCAGTGCAAATTATACATAAACCTTACAACTCATAACTACAACATTAACATGCAAACATCTTAACAATTAAGCAACATTAGTCATTTACATGTTACATTGTATCATTTCTTGCAGGCAAAATTAAAATTTAAACAAACCCTAAATCTAAAAAAATTCTCTAAAACTCAAAACTACAACATAAACATGCAAACATCTAAACATTTAAACAACACAAGTCATTTTCATGTAAACATTGTATGATTTCTTGCCAAAGAAACCAAAATTTAAACAAACCCTAAATATAAAAAAAATTCTAATTTAAGAGAAAAAATTTGACGTATAAACATAAAAGGTTGATGATGTTTGATTATGAAAACTTACTTGTTATTGGAGTGTTGTTTGATTTGAACTTGAAGGAATTTTGGATTTGGGTGATTTGAGAGAGATTTTTTGAGATTTTAGATGAGAAATGAGGAAATGAGGTGTTCTGCCTTCTTTAAAACAACACGTAGCGTGAGTTAACTAACGCCGCGTTAGTTAACTCACGCGGCCTTAGTTAAGTAGCGCAGACTTTAACACTTGCATTACATAACTAATACAGGGGTATTTTCGATAAAACAGTTATACACGAGCAAAATGTGCTGAGAGAAGAACAGAAATCTTAAGAATTTTATAACCTGAACAACGTAAACATGTTAAAACACCTCCGCAAGCCCTTCATATTTTTGGAATTTATAGTGAAGAAAACAAATAGCCGTAAAAAATGTTAGGTTATTAAAATGTCAACACGTGATTGTCAAGCATACTTTTATTATGAACTACATGATCCAACTTACATAAACTTTTACTCACCATGTGAACTTCATTAGCCCCCATGTTCAGGGAGTTAATAACAAAGTCGAAAATGTTGATGGAAAATACGTTGGAGACTTTTTCTTGTGATACAAAAAGTAATTTTTTATTTTTATATAGACTAAAAATACATTTAACTTTAAAGTCTATAAGCTAATAAAAATAACAGTTGGAACTAATAATAGTTTTTTTTTAATCCAAGATAAGCAAATTTCCTATAATCCGATATATACATGACGCATAAACAATAGTTTTCTTTAGTTTCTCCATCTTAACTTGAATGAAAGCCAGCTCTCTTCCTAAACAAGTCCTAGGTCCAGCATTAAAACTAAAGAATTTTAAGACGGAGCATAAACAATGCCTCCTCTCTTAGAAATCCACCTCGCTGGCTTAAACTTCAAGCAATCTTTTCCCCAAATATCTTCATCCCTTCCCATTGCATACAAAGAAAACAATATCATATTATTCGGATAAACATGATGACCACTTGGAAGTATATCGGGTTTAACCGCTTCCTTTCTCTCAAAAGGTATAGGCGGAAAAAGCCTTAATGCCTCACATATAGCACCACGAAGATAAACAAGCTTTTTACATCATCAACACTTAAAATCCAAGGCTTCTCTTTGTGTCCAAAATTTTCTTTAATCTCCTCAAGAATCTTGGCTTCCACTAAAGGGTGTGTAACAACAAGATATAAGAGCCATCAGGGTCGGCCCAATGTACTTTTAAGCCTAAAGCAAAATTTAAATAGAGGTCTTTTATATGCGTTTAAAGAGAATAAGACAAAATTAACATTAAAAAATTCATAAGTTCCCTAAATCAAAAGTAATTCTATATGATGTATGCTAGACACTAAATTAATATGAGTATTTTGTCAGTTAGAAATCAAACTTTGGTTTGTCACATTGTGAGAGGATATCCTCTTTCGCCATAATCAACTCCGTTAGTGGGCGACCTTTTTAATATATATATATATATATCGCGCACGCACGTGTGCGTGCGTGTTGAAAATAATATTTAATATAAACATTATTTACGAATTGTTAGAGATCATAAAATAACAAAATAATATTGAAATGATACAAATATAAATTAAATTTTAATTACACACTACTTTTCTTAATATATTTAGAACAACCGACATCGAATTCAATTGTTACGAATTTGAAGACAAAAAGAATTTAAGGTTCAAATAACCAATAAAATACCTAGCATTGAAATCGAACTTACAACATGAACTATGACTCTTCATTTGCATACCACTTGAACTTCGAGTGAACATGTTTACGAAATTTGACGTACGAAAATATTTTCAAAGATAAAAATATGTGGTCTAATACGGGGCCTAAAAAACACGGGGGTCTAAAGCCCTTGCTTTAGTGGCAGCCCCCTTGAACCGACCCTGAGAGCCATGTAAGCGCGGAAGTTATAGTATCTCTCCCGGCTACAAAAAGATTCAATGCAACATCTCTTAGAAACTTATCATCATGTACTACTACTTGTGAGCCCTTCTCTTCTTTCATCAAAGTTGTTAGCAAATCAACCATTTCCATATTTTTGCTGCATTTTCTTAGCTCCTTTCTTCTAGACTCTATATTTGCGTATATGAAATGATCAAATACTTTGCATTCTTTGGTCATTTTTTTCTCTTCACCAATTCGAAGCCAATTTTGTAACTTCCAAACACTTTTAAGCACTATATGTCGAAAGTAAAACACTCTTCAATTTGGTTAAAAGCCTTCTCATACGCAACATCGGGAAAATCAATCGAAAGACAATTAGGATCACATGAACTACAAAACAAATGTTATCGAAAGTAAAACGATTGAAGACATCTTGTGAATCTACCACTGACCCTTGTTGTTGTACATGATCCAACATAGGAATCAAACTTCTCTCCAACTTGTTTTGAATGATTTTCTCTTGAAACAATTCAAAATCTCTTTGTTTGGAAATAGAGTGAAAAAGAGACCTATTGTATTTCCATGTGTCCGAATAAGTGTGGAATATTCCATCTCCAAAAGCTTCAAAAATCTCATGAAATTCTTGACCCTTTGCATAATTATCAAAACACTTGCTCATCATGTGATGCACGTTCATAGGGTCACTAGTGACCAAATAGTTCATGTTAGTAAACCAAGGTCCCATGAACTCACATGTGCTTCTATGTTGTTGATGGAATGCCTTAGTTACTAAATCATGAACTCGCCACAAGTGCCAAAAGAGTGGTAGTACCATGCCCAAAAATGGATAATCTATAAAAATTGGGTGTTTGCAACGTCTTCGACGATGAATTTGGAAGAAGATGCATATGAAGAAGAAGAGTGCACAAATTATTGATGGATAGCTAAGGATAACTATTGATATATTTCAATATAGGATATAGTTGTATATGGGGTTGTCCTTTATATTTTTTTTAGTAGTGTTGGGTTGTCCTTTATATAACATTAATCTATAAATTTATAATAGATATTTTCAGTTTTATAATATGATATAGTTGTATATTTCGATAAAAATTTCAGTTTTATAATAGAAATTTTGTTTTTTCTCCTAATTGGCCGACAATAATAGATAATAGATATCTTAAGTTGGACATACGAGGGGATTTTTTTCGTAACATATTTCCTTTTGTATTGAGTTTAGTTTATGCTCATATTTCCTTTTAGTGTGTTGCCAATGATTATACTTTTAGTGTGTTGCCAATGATTGTTAGTTTCATATGGTGTCAACTTACTTTGAATCATTTGAGCATTATGTTCTATTTGGCAAGGACGATAATCTAACTTATAACTTATAGTTTTGAGCTTATAAACTTTTAGCATATAGCTTATTGATTTCAACTTATAAGCTTGTATGACTAAAAAAATATGTTTGTTAACAATTTTTTCATCATGAACTTAAAGTTATTTCTTTAACTTATAGCTTACTTTTTGCACGCGGTTTTAAATAATGTTTAAGCTTATAAATTGTCATTTTTTATTCCATTTTCACCCTTATTAGTTTATCTAAAATCCATTTCTATCCTTTATAATTTATTATAATTTAAAATAACATAAGTATGTATTAAATAAAGAGATATGAAATATCACATTTGACATGCATTGCTCGATGTCTGTCTTGGAAGAAGAATCTTTTGATCTTCTACACTCTCTAAAAATGACAATATCCAACGGCTTCCACAATGTTACTTTTGAATCGGACAACAAGTCTTTGGTGGACGCTCTTTCAGCTCACAATGTTCCTCTTAATGAATTTGGAGACTTAGTATCTTTTTTTTGAAGAGGCTAAAATGGATTATATTACCAACTCAAAAAGTCTTTCCTAGTACAAGGTGTACAAAGGAAAGACATAAACAGTGTCGAAACAGTATTTACAAGAGTGAAGTTGTACAAAAAACAACTAAAAAGAAATAACTATCATCCTATGCCCAATATTGTGAACGGATTAAGCCACCAACCATGGTAATTGAAGGGAAGATTAGGGAATTTCTCCTTCAACCACCTAAATGCGAGTTACTTAATCTTATCGACCACTTAACTTATCGAGCATTCTTTGTCGTTAAAGTGTCTGTTATTTCTTTCTTTCCAGATTTCCCAAACAGTTGCAAACCAAATCACCTGAGATATTGAACAACGCGTCTTCGCGATACCACCACTTACACTGAATTGGTTAAAATGATCCGACACCTGAGTAGGAATTACCGCTGAGATGCCAAGCCACCTATATATGAAATACCAAACAACCCCAAATATATTACAATGTAAGAACAAGTGATGAGAAGATTCAATCGAGCCACACCCAGCCACGCACAACCTAGATTCACGATCGAGAACTCCACGCCGGTGCAGATTGTCCTTTGTAGGCAACCTGTCTCGGAACAAACACCAAGCAAACAGAACAACCTTTAACGGAACATCCTTATGCCACAGTGAGGCAACAGGAACAGATGAAGCTAAAGGAGGATTAGCAGATAGGAAATTATAGGCACTGCGAACAGAGAAAACATTTGATGATTCCAAGGTCCAACGCCATATGTCATCTCTATCAACCTCCAAATGAACATTATGAAGTAATAACATCAGACTATGTAGTAATAACTTAGTATCTAAATGTAAGAGTCTCATATGTAGTAATTCAAACTATGTAGTATCGTTCGTTAGGAGGCAAGCAAATAAGGTAGTTCATGGTATTGCTAGAGCTGCCTTATTCCACTCTAGCTACCACACTTTTCATGAAGTATCTTCTACTTTGTATCCTATGATTATCAATTATATGCACTAATCCTACTTTGATTCAAAAAAAATTAGAAAAAAAAAAGAAGAAAAACCACAAATTACTCGCTCTTCTTTCTTTCTTTAAAATTTTAGTGAATAAAAATTAATTTTATAAGTTAATGAATTTCAATTAATAAATTTTAAATAATTAAATCCTTATTGATAATTTTTTATTATGAATTAAGAATGTTCATTGTGTTATTTTACATTTATCGACTAGTTAAAATATTTATTTTATCAAGCCACTTTGATTATCTTATCACCTATCAATCATCAGTCATAAGAAATCAATCATCAGTTGTAAGTCATAAGTTATCAATCGTAGCCATGCATTATGTAACGCCCTAGTTGTTTTTATTTATTTTATTAAATATAGAGTTTATTTAATTGAATTATCTTATTTATGTGATTTGTTGATGTTTATTTAAATGGATTTATTTGTTATCAATAAGAATAAGGGTAGGAATTAGAATAATTAGAATTAAGGGCTGAAAATAGAA
>Ga0228710_1001914_pt1 | contig 32185 bp, 28 predicted proteins | sample MedpolnodulmetaG_FD_177995 | JGI IMG/M metagenome (GOLD analysis project Ga0228710, IMG submission 177995) | Root nodule microbial communities from Medicago polymorpha collected in Santa Monica, California, United States - pink nodules | ecosystem: Host-associated > Plants > Roots > Nodule... | reverse complement strand
TTTTTTTTTTTTTTTTTTTATTTTTTTTTTTTTTTTTTTTACAATACGAATATCGTTGTTGATAATATTTTCTTTGGCTTTTTTTAGAAAAAAGTACATCCTATTAACAGTAAAAAAGATGTGCCATTTTAGTACAATGTACATTTAAAAAAAAAAACCAATTATTTTTTTTTTTTATAAAAATACAATGGTTACTCAAACCCAAATACATATAATGTAGTAATTTACGTTGCTCGTCTCATTCTATGTTGGAATGACCAAATGAAATCCAAATGATCTAAATGACCGCTCAACAAGCAATGTTTGTCTGCTTTCAGAAACGGTTGTCTCATTCTAGTTTTAGGTCATAAATTATGTTTCATACAAGCAATGATTAGTTTACAACAGAATCACAAAGCATCACATGCAGGTCAAGTTTGAATTTTATTGTTTAGCTAATTATTTTAGCAAAATGATTCCCCAGATGTCTGCTTTCAGAAACTTCTACCAGTCTGGAACTAATTTTGTACAAAGATAAATAACCAGAAAGAGTGACCAAAAGTTTTGGAAAATCATTATGGACTGAGTTTTCAACGATTTCTTAAAATATTAAAAAAAATCCATGAATTCAAACGAGAATTGAATTAAACGAAGCTTAAGAAGACTAGTTTCCATATTAAAAATAGATTTCCCAATTGTTGGTCTAAGTTCGAGAAATGGCAAAAAACAGTGACCAAATATCCATATAGGTTTCTTTGAGAGTTTCAAGCTTCTGAACTTAAACATTAATCATCCAGACTAAAAACCAATCATAGGAAGTCTTGAATTAATTCCAAATACTTCTGGTGTATGTGTTAAGAGACTAGAGACATATATAGTTTCACTAAGGTAGTAGGGAATGATATACTGATCCTCCCACTTTACAGGCTTCAAGATTCCATGGTCCAAAAATAAAAAATTTACATACAATTTCAGTAGTTATGCTCCTTTCCAAATCATTTATTTTTTGCATTTGCTGCTTTTTGATTTAAACTATAGGAAGAACTGCACAATGATCCAACCTTCTATGAGCTATCATGCCTTCAGGGCAAAAACAATGCCTAAAATCTACAGGCAAATTACAAAGTTTGCCTTTCTAACCTAGGGAATTGATCAAAATTATAAATTACCATTTTTTGTACAGAACAATCAAATTTCAAATGTTGGAATATCAGATGTAAAACCATGTGTAGCTTGGTGGAATAACCGAGACACTATACTTCTGTAAGGATCGCTTTCTCGTTTCTCTTTTAAATAAGCAATACATCTCTCAACCTCAGATTGCACTTCAAGATATAATTCTTGAGAGTTCTCTCTGTCTTTAAGTTCCTGTTTCCTTCCTGTTAAACAATATCCAATAAATTGTTGTTGGCAAAACAAACTTTACAACCACATTTCATGAGTATTCCTAGCAGTGAAATATATAGGCATGGACAAGGACATACCTGCTGTTTCAATTGGTTTCCCAAAATAATAGTAGAACCGGCCTGGAACTTTAGGCAAAATTCCAGGCATATGCACTTGTTGATTTGCCACCTCACCACTAGCACCAGCCCTAGATTTCACAATATACACGGGAAAAAAATAAAGCATGTGTATGGAGCATGACACATTAACAAAATGGAAAAGAAGAAATGTAGAAACATATATACGAAACGTTATGCCATTTCAAAAAATATATATATGAAACACTTGTTTCATAATTTGGTAATTTTGGTTGCATTGACAATTTTGTAGGAATTAACAAGTTATAAAAATAAATGGTATTTTCACACGATCATTTAAACAAGAGAAAATTTAGATACCTCAACTGCATAGCCTCGTTTGTAAGTTTTTCTATTTCAGACTTAAAGTAGGGAATCTTCACCAAGTCATCATAATCAATCACAACCTGAAAAATCAATGTGATATGCTGTTATTATGGTATTCAAATCCAGATTCAAGGCATCAGCAGATCTTGTGAAAATGAAATTCAAAGGTGAACATTTTCACATTTTGCCTTCAATGGAAGTATTTTCAGAAAGAATAACTTAGTAAAGGAAAAGGATTGGCTGAGTAAAGGGTGAAACTTACTTGGCCAAGATCATCTTCTCCAACAGCACCAAAAGGTACGATTTTGGCTCCAAATCTTGCTGCCATCCTGATAAACTCAGATTGTTCAGGCCAGAATAATTTGTATTCTTCACCCTGAAAATAATTATGACGGTCGAGATGTTAAATGACCCTGGTAGTACATTTAAAATAGGCTTAAATATGCCTTTAGTCCTTGCACTTTCATCAGATTTTGGCATTGGTCCCTACACTTTTTTTTGTTTGGAAATGGTCCCTGCACTTTGTAAAAATATTGGTATTGGTCCCTCTGTTAACTTTCTGTTAAAAAAAAAACACAAAACTATTGGTATTGGTCCCTGCACTTTGTAAAAATATTGGTATTGGTGCCACGTGGCGTGAAATGATTGGGCCACGCGGCACTCCATTAGTTTTGTGTTTTTTTTTTTTAACAGAAAGTTAACAGAGGGACCAATACCAATATTTTTCCAAAGTGCAAGGACCAATGCCAAACAAAAAAAAGTGCAGGGACCAATGCCAAAATCTGATGAAAGTGCAGGGACTAATGACACATTTAAACCTTTAAAATATAGACAAAGATAATGTGCACCTTAAAAATAACCAAGTATAAATGCCCACACTAAATGTGTTAACTAAACAATGTCATCTGCTTTCATTTTTTATGCCTCACTTTCTTTTTTAAAACCAGAGATATTCCCGGTATCTTATATGTCACCCCAAACCACAGATATGTCATAATCCATATCCATCAGACACTGCCTGAAAAAAGTGCTCTAACTTCCAACATTATGCTATTAAATACCAAGCCTTTGATGCAGAAATTTTAAAAGACTCAGCATGATAATTCCAATATACTAAATACCTTCTCAGTCAACTAATTTGTTTAGTTTTACGATTATGCTGGAAAGTAATATTCTTGCTCTCCAGCATTTCCAAGACCTTTGACATTTTATGTTATTTCTTATTTTTTGTCCTAAATGAATTATAAAATCAATAGTTATAACTGATAACTCGCCAAATTCATATAAATTTCACACGATCATTAAAAAATTCCAAACCCATCTGACTACATTTAGGTGCAACTGTCCAAAACAAGTCTCAGAACATAGAAGAAGTCAACTGAGCGAATTTGGGTTCCATGAGAAATACGAAACTCATAATAAAGAGCATACTTATTGGAATTTACCTTCCTATGAAGAGCCTCACGCATCCCTCCAGGATATAACAGGACATGTGACTTGGAAGATAAAAGCTTAAAGAGGTTAGTTGGTGCTACAGGAACAGCACCCATAATTCTGAATGTGTCAAAAGAAGATATTTCTGGCAAACTCCCATTTTTCTGTCTCTTGAACATCATCGGATGTGCTATTCCTCTAACAAGGATATTTCTTTCATTATAAATTCGAGAAACCAAGGGAACTAATTCCAATCCTAGCAACATGTGGTACCCAACAAACAAAACAGGACCCTCTGAAGGAATTCCAGCAAGTCCCTTTACAATCGTTCCATCCTCCAAGGTTGAAAGCATTACAGCGCTCGTGACCGCATTAATCAATCTGGAGTATTTCAAGTTAAAGGTGGAAAATGTAAATTATTAGTTTGATTAGAGTACAACTCAATTAACTTGGAATAAACAAAGATGAATTGAAAGATATTTTATGTCATTAATATATCATGCAACTCATCATGATAAGGTTTAGGTTATTTTTCTACCTGTTTGATTCTATTACTTCTTTGGCTTCATAAGGTGTAGGCGATATGAAATCAGAAACATAGTCATGATACTTGCCACGGCGGTAGTAAGAAGCTCCCTTGAGGATGGTTACCAGGTCAATGCTGCCTTCCTGCAAGCAGTGAGCAAGGCGTCATGTTAGGGTCTGTTAAAACGTGCAACTGATATTTGATATCAATTTTTCATCAGATGGTGATGCATGCCTGAATGCTAACACAGAAAAACGTGCCTGCATTTAAATAGAAATGGAAAAAACAATACCAGTAGTAGGAAATGTCCACTCTCATCAAATTTACGGAGCTCGCAATTAGGCAGTAATTTATGTAGTCTTTCACCTTCCTGTTGGCTAGGTAGTAATTGGTCATTTCCACTGAAAGACATATGATAAGAAAAATTTATTTTTCAGGAATCATACAATTGAAAAGGAAAACATGCTGCGTGCATGTGATAGTAGGCAAGACTAATAGACCATCCATCACGGAGTTCCCTCATTCAAATTAAGTTAATGAATACATTTAAGTTAAGTAAAAGCAATGTTTTAAAAACCGGACCGGTAATTGACCCGGCAAGGTCATGGGGACAATGGTCGAACCACGGGATCACTAGTGGAACCAGATGACTCGGTCGCATAACCCGGTCTGTATAACAAAATTGTATATGTATTAAACTGGGTTGAACTGGATGACCCGGTCTCTAAAAAATTCTAAAAAAATTATGACACCTAAAAGATGTCAAAGGTATTATTCAAATCATTATAATTTCGCAAGTTCATTCTTCAAATTCTAAAGATAGTCATCGCAAAATAAAATAGTACAACAAAAGAAACAAATAAGATATTAAAGAAATAAAAAGTTTGTGTAAGAAAAATTTTAGGGAAAAATATTATTTATGACTTCATCATTCATCAATTAAAATAACACAAAAAAAAACTAACAGAAGGTTTTTTGTTCTTAATTTCATCCTATTATTCAATATTCAAGTTGTATATATATGAGAGTTCAAGGTTTATTACATCCAAAAGCTGTGAAGTTGTGTTCAAAAATCAAAACTTGAACAAATGTATTTATATTTAAAGGCAGGCAAATCACATAAAAAAATCGTAGCTTAGTGGCGAAAGCCTATTCACAGAACCTGTGGGATGCGGGTTTGAACCATGCACCCACCATATTGGTTTTCTAGATTTTTAATTATAATATAGTGCAAATGATAAGTTGAACCAAACTGGCCTGATTCTGGCCAGTCTAACCAGATATTGGCCAGTTTAAATGCATGGAGGGTCTAATATACTGACGGAACCAGTAATAGGTCTGGTTCCCGGTTGGACCGGTCAGTCTGGTTTTTAAAACACTGTGTAAAAGCAATTGCAGTAAGGAATGGGAAATCCTACTTGGTTCATCATAATGTAGTTTTGTTTCTTCAGCAAACCGCCACATTCAAAGATTAACTAGAAGTTTGTCAGTTTCAGAAAAGCTAATTGATCTAGTTGTTTGATAGAAACAACGTAAATAGGGAAATTACGGTTTGACTCTGTTGTATATTATTATATTATATAAACCACATAACTTACTACAATAATTAGGGTATTTGGCACCCTAATGGCTTACAAAGGGGATCTTGGGATATTCAGAATCAGAAGAACCTCCTTGAGGATTTGGCCTAACTAAGTGCAGATATAAAAAAGTTAACAGAATACATATGAATGCATATTATGACTGATGTAACATGTACAATTTCAAAGAGAATGAACCTGCTAAGTATCAAAGTCTGAGCTTTGATAGCATAAAGACGTGAATTGGCATATTCAGAAGCTGACTTTGACATCTTTAGTTTCCACAGAAGTGTTTCTTTTGGTAATATGTCTGCAAGAACCTGTGAATTCAATCAACAGATTTTCAATATTGAAAATAAATGAAGTGAAAGTTCAAATAAGCACCAATAAGCCAGAGAAAAGCAAATGTAGTCATGTCCAACCATGTTCTTCAAAAGTCCAGTTAACATGATTCACATACTCAAAGCATAAAAAACAGTTAACAGTCACACACCGCTCTTTGAAACTTACAGGAAGAGATGATGAGAAAGTAGTAAAGTCTCCGATTAGCTGTCTTGCTGTATTTTGTAGAGGAAGTCCTTTCACGAAATTATCCAAAACCAGCCTCAGAGGCTCTCCTAATGTAACAAGAATGGTTGAAGGCATAAATGAGAAAGGACAGAATGCATGTTTTCGAATATGATAAATAAACTCTAACTGAAAATCATCAAGTGCTTGAGGATACTGGAGTGGAAAGTTTAGCATAAGTCCCTAAAGAAAATGAAGTACTTGCTAATTTAATGAATTTAAAAACTATGTTTCATGAACAAATTAAATATTAGCAGAAGCAACAAAAGTAGGGAAGTTTTGATTGACTAGTTGTCACTTAAATATTGTATAGGAAAGAATGCAGAAAGGGAAAATGACAAAAAAGAATCAGAGACAGGCAATAGGCTTGAAACATTTATTGGTAATGCAAGAAAATTAGATCCAAAACAATCTCATAAGACATAAACCATGATAAATGAATTCCATGAAAGTAGGGATGCATGCACATAGTCTTAGAGTTATATGTAAATAACATATAATCCATTGACATGTCTTGTAAACAGAGAAGTAAAGAACACAGGGGGCTATGCCTATCATTTCAAGCATTGAAAACGACCAGAAACCTACAATTGACTAAGCTAAAGTTGCTCACTATTAAGACAACTGTCTGGTCATAGAAACAACCTACAAATGGAGCGTTTCCCAAGGTCCCCAGCATCAGCTTGTTTGTTTCAAGAGCAGTCCCTTTTCTAAACTAAGTGCTACTTTTCAGTTTTATGTAAACAATCTAATGCATTTGTTGTTTTCTAAATAACGCTAAACATTTTTTTAAGATGGAAACTAGACCCAAACACACATGACACAGATCATGAAAAATTGTTCATATAATAAATAAATAAATAAAAATTGCAAAGTAATATAAACAAACCTGCTGTCAAACTGAGAATGTTCGGCAAGGCAGGAGAGAGCGAGTCAGGCAAAGCTTCCAACAATGGTGTAACGAGTTGTAACTGGGACCTGCTGAACGAAGTAGCTGCCAAATTAGATAGTCATGGTCAGATCAGGTACTTGGTACGTCTTTTAAGACTTCAAATGATGTGCTGTTATAGGAAATTAACTTGAATACTGTTTAGGAACTTCCACTCAAAAAGCTCTAGCGAAGGAACACTTGTTCACTACACCATTTCCAATGAACAGTATCATTCTGAAAACACTAAACTCCACCATATTCTTAAGCAACAACAGACATCTTTGTGCAGGCTAAAGCTTGGTTTAATTAATTACCAGATTTGTTATTATTAACATATCAATAAGTTAACACAATTTTTTCATTGTTGGAAAGTGTGAGAAGAATGATACAGTTGGGTTAACACAAACATGATAAAAACTCTAAACTCCCAAGTCAGTGGCAAACAAGATATGAAGATATTATTAATGTTTAATTTGTTCTCAATATGCTGCTACTTATTTCTTCAACATCTACTCACACACACGTGGACAACAAAACTCTATTACTTTAACCGGTAATTGCTGAATGTCATAAATCAGTGTCTCTACATACAAGATACAACCGTGGATACAATATGGCTGCAGCCGATTCCTTGAAGTTCAACTACCTTTATTCATTTTTATGGTGGTGAATTTCCTTAGTTTAAAAACCTTGTACAATATAATCAGTTTTGGAACCAGTCAATCTTATCTACATCACTAAAAACTAAAAAGTTACCTGGGTTTGCTAAAATTAGTACAAGATCAATATCACGGTTACGAGCTGCAACAGCCAGTGCGAGGCACCCTCCTAAAGATTCTCCAACAAGATATACTGGCCTATTTGGTGAACGTTCATATTCTGACCTAACTGTTCTCTCAACTACTTTCACAAGGTCTGCAACAGGGAAATAGACAGAACAATCAATTATGCTGGAATACACAGCTGAAACAGGAAATCAAATTTTTTAAAATGCGAGGAAGATAGTGTGAAGGGGAAATGGGTTCCCTCCAGTGTACTTTTCACTGGTTTTTCATCCAGTTTTAATCACAACCATTAAAATTCTTCTCTCTTTTTATTTATTTTGAAGGCTAGGATTTGGCTGGAGAGACTCTCAAGGGAGAGAATCTGCTCCCATGTGAAGGAGTTCAACATGAGCACTAAATATTATATTGAGCTAATTGAAAGAAAAAAAAAAGGGGACCTGTAAATGATGTTCGATCCGCAACTGGAATATGCAAGCACCACAAATCAAAAATCCTACAATCAAGAAAAGGGAACAAAAAAGTCTTTCTTAATTACATGTGTTAATGATCAAATAAGAGAATTGTCTAGCTAGAAGAAACTTGTCAAATAGAAGGTTCAATATTCCGCAAATCAAATGTCAAATTGGTGAGTAAAGTTAGGCCTTAAAATAAAATGAAATAAACACATACCTTCCCAGTTTCTGATGATGTGAAATAAGTCCCAGTCCCAAGCCATCAATCCCTGTAAAGTTTGGAATGCAAGCAATTCATACAAAAAAAACATCATTAGTAAGCTTGTTGCTTTATACCATGACACCAATAGATACTCTATTTTTTAGATTTGGCTCCTAAATAATCAGTAAAGGAAGGTCAAGCATTAATGCTTCAATCACTTATAATTTGTTATCAGAAATCGAGCCGTTTTATAATCTTAGAACACAATTTTTAGCGTTGCATAAGATCAAGATGGCAACAACTCGGCTGGAGCATAACTATTCACTGGAAAACAAATATATATAAAGAATCAAACTACTTTTGTAACATTTACTTTAGATGAAAACCGATTTTCTTAAGGCCCGACCCGTCTCGAATAGGATTACCTATAGTGGAGGAACCTATGGTTTACTAAAAAACACTCTGATTTTCTTTCATAAAGTTTAAAAGTAATTTGGAGCAATATTTCAAAGTTTATTTTTCTTTACGGAGCAATATTTCAAAGCTGATAACCATATATTTCACTTATTTTTTAGTCATAAGAATATATATCTTCTATGATTTTAGTTCTTAGTTCATTAGCCATTTTAGTCCCTAATCCATGTCAAAAGTTTTGATATTCGTTGTCTTTGTTTTGATCCCTGGAAATAGTTTTTGTAACATTGTCGATTTTAGTGCTTTGAACAAGGATTATATAAGGACTAATTTCATTCAACACGGATTAGTAATACACGGATTAATTCCATAAAACAAAATACACGAGCTAAAATCAAAATAATGATGATCAAAAGTAACCTTTCCACATTTGAACAAAGACAAAGGGTAACCTTTACTATATTTTAAGGGGGACAAACAATACAATATAATTTATTTTTATGAAATATTATATTATAGGCTTAATTGCAGTTTTAGCCCCCTAACTTTCCCAAAGTTGCGATTTTGGCCTCCTAAGAAAAAAAACTACAAAACAGCCCCTAGGTTTTGCAACTGTAGCAGTTTTGGCCCCCAAGGCAATTTTTTTGCCTTGGGGGCCAAAACTGTTACAGTTGCAAAACTTAAGGGGCTGTTTTGTAGTTTTTTTTTCTTAGAGGACAAAAATCGCAACTTTAGGAAAGTTAGGGGGTTAAAACTGCAATTAAGCCTATATTATATATGTGTTGGCCCTTGATGTGTTTTCTTCATCATCTCTTTTTGTAGTCGTCTTAATCATGTGCAATAAAGCGATATTAAAGGGAAGTACTTTTAAAGGAAAAAAACAAATAAAGTGGCAGTTCAGCTTAAATTTCTCCAGTTCATAACCTACGGGCCACATGCTGTGTCACTTTGCATATTATCAGTGATATTTACCGAACTAGGTGAATTCAATAATTCAAAAAAAAGAAAACCTTAGTTCCCTTCATTGTAAATCTGAATTATATCAATTTTGGTATTTGACTGTAATCAGCGTGATTAATTTAAATTGATCCAGTTTTTCAAAATGTTTCATTGATGCCTACGAGGAGACGATGAATTGATTTAAGTGGTAAGAAATTTTCACGCTTTAATCAAGTAGTTAAGAGTTTGATTACACTGAACGAAGATGAGAATTGCATACCAATAACATGAATGAATTTGAATAAAAAAAACATTAGATTTCATTAAAATGAGAACGTTTGTTATTTGTTTTTAATACAATTTTAAACACATTGTTTTGAAAAAATAAAATTTACTCTATAAATTCCAACTACTGACCATTTTTATTTCAAGGTCAAATATTATTAAAAAATTAAATTAAATAACAATAATTTTTACAAGAACAAAAAATAAAATAGTAAAAAATAATGTAAATGTATCTTGGAAAGGGTGAACTTATTTTGTTCTAACGCGCGTGTCAATAACGGTCTACAAAAGCAAAGAATGAAAACGAAATGTGAGCACTAAAAATTTCCCTTGATAGAATAATTAAGATTAATTATTAAACGGTAAAACAGAACTAACCTGGTAAGAAGAGCATAAGAGGAGAATTATCCAACCGCGAACCACACTCCAACGGCGAAAACCACCGCGGTGGTCCACCGTCAGCAGCTCCGATCAACTCCTTCGCTTGCTCCAAATATTCCTTCCAACCGCTCCGTCTCTCTTTCTCCTCCTTCTCTTCCCAACGCTTCTCTGTCTCCACTGTACTTCTTTCTTCTTCTTCTCGTTTCGCCTCCGTTGTGGTTCTTTTCTCCTCCGTTACGATTGTTGCCGGAACTCGGTCGACGGATATGGCGAAGCGCGGGGCCATTCTCTGAATCCGAGGTGGATTCGGTTTCCTGAGAAGCTGCGGCGGTTCGCGGCGGAATAACGGGGAGGAAACGCCGGTGAAAAAAGAAGCGCCGGCGGACGCCATGGTGGAGTGGCGGGTGACGGAGATTCGAATCTGATTCTAAACTGAAAAATGATCGTCCCAGGCCCCAGCTAGCTATAAAGGAAGTGTAACTGTAATAATAATAAATAAATGTTTTGGACTTGGTTCAATGATGATTAAGAAAATGAAAATGTGTGCTAATAAAGAATGTTTTTAAGAAGATGATAATTTTGAATGATGAAATATAAAAATGTAGAAAAATGTGGTTGGTGGAAGAGTATTCGGGATGCGTGTATCCAGTATCTACCGCTGTTATGTTGTGCGTTGCCTAATGTCTTTGCGTTGCCACTTTTTTCCTATTAGAAACGTGTTGTGCTATACACTGTCCCATTCTACATTTCTTCTGCTCGAATGAGTTTTTTTAATTTTTTAATTTAATTTCATACAAATTATATTCTTTGTTTGTTACAAACGATGTAATTTAAATATTGGGTTAAAAATGCGCTCAAATAAAAAATGATTACAAAAGAAATCAATCATGTGTTTGGGTCATTAACGTTTCCCCCCAATTGCTAGAGAATCTCGCCTCTTAGAACAGCTCCGGCACCTCCTCACTATATAAGGGGATTTTACACAATCCTCAAAGGTATGATACTCTTTTTAACCTCTCTGAATTGACTTAAGCGTCGTAGTGTCTGTAGTACACACCCCGCTGTTCCAGAGCTCACAAACAACCACAAGCAACCGCACCGGACTCATCATTTCTGATCAGGTAGGATTAGGGTATCTACAAGTAACATAAATTGAATGGTAATATGCTATCAAGGGATTTGAGTTTTGCTCTAAGTGGTCACGATTTAAATCAGATCTCATTTCTCAAATAGATTTGATTCCCCATCTTAATTAAGGACTAGATCAACCTACTATGCTTAATTCTCCAAAATTATTTTAGTTGACTTCCCATCTTCCTCTATTATATGTTCAAACCTGTCAAGATACACCACTGGAGTGTGTTTCCGATACAATGCCGCATTTTAGGGGATAAGCAATCATCACAAGGAACATACAAGTCTGGCGTTGTCTTGTGTGTCGAGTTTGTTTTAATGATGGTTATTTTAATTTGATTATTAGGTTTCAAGCTTTTCAACAAAAACAATCATCCATACTTTAAACCAACCATAGGAAGTCTTAGAATGAATTCCAAACACTTCTGGTGTATGTGTTCAGACATGAGACGTATAATTTCACTATGCTTCAAGATTACATGGTCCAAATCCAATAATAAGACATGACATTTACATACAACTTGAGTAGTTATATTTCTTGTCCAATCCTTTAGATTTTGCATTTACTGTTTTTGATTTAGACTATAGGAAGAATTGCACATTGGTCTAACCTTCTATGAACTATATATCATGCCTTCAGCCAAAAACACCGATATTAGCAAATTACAAAGTCTGCCTTTCTTTCCTAGAGATTTTTCTGGACCGAAATTATAAATTACCATCTTTTGTACAGGACAATCAAATTTCAAATGTTGGAATATCAGATGTAAAACCATGTGTAGCTTGGTATAATAACCGAGACACTATACTTCTGTAAGGATCGCTTTCTCGTTTCTCTTTTAAATAAGTAATACATCTCTCAACTTCAGATTTCACTTCAAAATATAATTCTTGAGATTTCTCTCTGTCTTTAAGTTCCTGTTTCCTTCCTGTCAAACAATACCTCAAATTTTACTGTCACATTTCACGTCTATTTCAAGTTGAGAAATATGCATTGAGCATACCTTCTGTTTCAATTGGTTTTCCAAAATAATAGTAGAACCGCCCCGGAACTTTAGGCAAATACACTTGTTGATTTGCCACCTCACAGTCAACACCAGCCCTAGTTTCACAATATATAAGAGACAAACATAATGCATATGCATATATCACTTTAAAATATGGAAAAGAAGGAAAAATAAAATGCATATAAAAAATGTTATGTTTAGAATGATTCAACAAAAAGAAAATTTAGATACCTCAACTGCACAGCCTCATTTGTGAGGCTTTCTATTTCAGACCTAAAGTAAGGAATCTTCACCAAGTCATCATAATCAATCACAACCTGAAAAGAACAATGTGATATGGTGTTATGATATTCAAATCTAGGCTCAAGGCATCCACAAAAATTCAAATATGGAATTTGCATACATTGTGATGTCTATTTCTGTTACAGTCATAGCTCCAGTTACAGCTCCAACATTGGAATAAAAGGTGAATGTTACAATACATAAATTATTCATAGTTCCAGTTACATTGTTCTAAGATAGAGGAAAAACTGCGACTTTTTCAAAGAGTTGATAAAAAATGGTAGCAAATATTGACCCAACGCAATGGACCGTACTGCGGCCTTGTCCAATGTCCACAATACAATAAGAAACTCTAGATGACAATTTACAAGAACCAAAATTAAATCCTTTCATAATAAAAACTACCTGGCCAAGATCATCTTCTCCAACAGCACCAAAAGGTACAATTTTGGCTCCAAATCTTGCTGCCATTCTGACAAACTCTGATTGTTCAGGCCAGAATAATTTGTATTCTTCACCCTGATAATTATCACACAATGATGAAGAATTGAAACAATCCTAGTACATTTTAAATCATAAATACGAAGACAGAGACATGGTGCACCTCATAAAAATAAGCGCCGGAATCCCAACATTAAATGTGATAACTAAAATAAAAAAACTCTTTTCAAAAATCCTAACCAGGAAATACCTTATAAGGAATCAAAAGAGCAAATCAGGATTCCATTAGAAAGATAAAGTTCATAATAAAGAGCCTACTTATAGGACTTACCTTCCTATGAAAGGCCTCGCGTATCCCTCCAGGAAATAATAGCACATGTGATTTGGAAGATAAAAGCTTGAATAGGTTAGATGCAGCTACAGGAAAAAGACCCATAATTCTAAATGAGTCAAAAGAAGATATTTCTGGCAGTCTTCCATTTTTCTGTCTCTTAAAAAACAAGGGATGTCCCATTGCTCGAACAAGGATATCTTGTTCATTAAAAAATCGAGAAACGAAAGGAACCGAGTCCAATGCTAGCAGCATGTGGTTCCCAACTAACAGAACAGGCCCCTCGGAAGGAATTCCAGCAAGGCCCTTTACAATGTTTCCATCCTCCAAAGTTGAAAGCATTACCGAGCTAGTGATGATGTTAATCAAACTGAAAGCATTATAATTTAGAGATGTTAAATGTCTGATTACAAATCAACTCAATTAACAAGAATGAAAAAAGATGAATTGACATGCATATAATGCCATCAAGACATCAAAATCACACAACTCGTCATGGTAGCTGTAGGTTGAGCTTTCCCTGCACTCTTCATTGTTTATATAATATGAACTGTTGTTGGAAATAGTATGATCATAGGAGCATTTAAGTCTTAGATTCATATATTTAGGGAGTTGGATTTGTATTACTTCTCCTTATAAACTTAACATGTAATTAATTATGGAATGCATACAATACCATGGTTGCTGAGTTCTGTACTCACTAAACCACATTCAGAACAATTCTTCTCCATATTTTTCGCGATTCTCTTGCTATTTATTAAGTTAGTTTTACCTGTATGATTCTATTACTTTCTTGGCTTCATCTGGTGTAGGTGGTATGAAATCTGAAGCATAGTCATGATAATTGCCACGGCGATAGTAAGAAGTTCCCTTGATTACCGTTACCAGGTCAATGCTGTCTTCCTGCAAAGTCCCCAATATGATCACGATGCACTCTTGAATGGAAACACGAGAAAAAGCATGCCGGAAGAAGAATAGAAAGGGAGAAAATAATACCAGGAACAGGAAATGGCCACAGTCATCAAATTTACGGAGCTCACTGTTAGGCAGTAACTGATGTAGTCTTTCTCCTTCCTGTCGGCTACGTAGTAACTGATCATTTCCACTAAAAGGAAAATTAAATAACTCAGTTTCATCTTCCAGAAAGAGTCATACACTTGAAAAGGAAAACATATTGTGTATATGAAAAGGAAAACATGGTATGTATATGAAGATAAAGGCTTAGAAGTAATAAATTTTCATGAAATTGGTTGTTCACACTTAGCACTCTTTCTATCAATTTCATTTTTCAATAGCACTTCTATAAAGTGAAGGGAATAGGCATCGAAAAGTTAAGAGTGTACACATGATTTCATATAATGACTGATGTAAGGTGTACAATCCCAAGGAGAATGAACCTGCAAAGTATCAAAGTCTGAGCTTTGATAGCATATAGGCGTGAACCAGCATATGCTGAAGCAGACTTAAGCATCTTTAGTTTCCACAGAAGTGTTTCTTTCGGTAATATGTCTGCCAGTACCTGAGAATTCAATCAAAAATAGATTTTTCAATATTCAAAGTAAAAGAAGCAAAAGCTCAAATGAACAACAACAAGCTATAGAATCCCTCAAAAAAAAAAATCTATAGAAAGAAAATGCAATCATGTCCAACCATGTTCTTCAAAAGTCCAGCATATTCAACTCTTACTAAGTTTTAGTTACAATAACGGAAAGAAAATAAGCTAGCCAACTTTCACTTAAGATCTCTTCTGAAATATATTTTAAGCACTCTCTATGGCATTAACTCATTATTACTCACACAACATACTTCACATATTCAAAGCTTAAAGAAAAAAGTCACACACAGCTCTTCCAATTCAAATTTTATTTTTTGAATAAAAATAATAATAAACCCTTACAGGAAGAGATGATGAGAAAGTAATATAATCCTCTGACTTCTATTGTCTCTCTTACTGCATTCAGTAGAGGAAGTCCTTTCACAGCGCTATCCAACACGATCCTCAGAGGGCCACCTAATGTTAAAAGAAAAGTTGAAGGTATAAACGGACGAAGGTGTCATTTTCTAATTATTAAGAAAAATGTCTGGCAATACAAATAAAACTTTTCCCTTGGTCCCTAGGCAGCATCAAGTTACATGTTTCAAGAGTAGTCCCTTTTCTAAACAAATTACCACCTTTCAGTTTTAGTAAACGGCGTATCTTGTTTGCGTAACATTCAACATTTTAAAGATATATAAAGAGCTATAAAGATGGAAATTGGACTAAGCACACCTGACATGGATCTTGAGAATATAGTTCATATTAAAAAAAATACAGCAAAGCAAGATGAACAAACCTGCTGTTAAACCGAGAATGTTAGGCAGGACAGGAGAGAGTGAGCCGGGCAAAGAATCCAACAATGGTGTTAGAAGTTGCACCTGAGACCCGCTGTAAGAAGTAGCTGCCAAATAGGACGGTCATGGTCAGATCAGATACTTCGCGATTCTTTACCTGATTTATTGGTACAGCAAGATCAACTTGAATACTGTTTAGGAATTTTCACTCGAAGCTGTAGCTATGAAACACGTTTACTACTTACTCCATTTCCAATGAATGGCATCATACTAAAAACACTAACCTCCGCCGTATTCATAGGCAACAACCGACATATTTGTGTCCAGGCTAAAGCTTGGTTGCGTTAATTATCAGATTTGTCATTAACATTTGCACAATTTAACAACTTATTTTCATTGCTGGCAAGCATGAGAAAGACGATATAATTGGCTAAACACCAACGTGATCAAAACTATAAATAAACTCCCAAGTCAATGCAAAGCAAGATATATTTATTTAATTTCTTATCATTGTGCGACTTATTCCTTCGACATCTATTCACTCACTTACGTGTGGGCAAGTCTAACACTCGCAGAGTCACAACTCTCCTCAGTCAGAACTGTGATTGCGGAATTTTACAGACCAGGGAGTATGCATAAAACTACAACACTAAGTAATTTAATGTTACTGCTGATTCCTCAATATTCAACTATCACTTTAGTCATGTTTATGGTGCTGAATTTCCTTAATTTATTTATTCTACAACAAAAAAGTAAAAGCAATAAAATCTTATCTCAATTACATCACTAAAAACTAAATTGTTACCTGGGTTTGCCAAGATTAGTACAAGATCAATATCATGGTTACGAGCCGTGACAGCCAGCGCGAGGCACCCTCCTAAAGATTCTCCAACAAGATATATGGGCCTATTTGGTGATCGTTCATATTCTAACCTAATTGTTTTCTCAACTAATTTCACAAGGTCTGCAATAGGGAAATAAACAGAACAATAAATCATGCTGGCATACACTAACAAAACAGAAACATAATGAGTTAAATGAGCACTAAATATTATAATGCGGTACAGATAAAAAGAACCTGTAAATGGTGTTCGATCCGCGACTGGAATAAGCAAGCACCAAAAATCAAATATCCTTCAATGAAGAAAAAGAGGATTTCATAATTACATATATGAGTTAATGTTTATATAAGAGAATCATCTAGCTAGAAGAAACTGGTTGGTGAAATGAAATGAATACAAACCTTCCCAGTTTGTGATGATGTGAAATAAGTCCTAGTCCAACACCATCAATCCCTGTATTTAGATTAGATATAATAATTTATCATGCAAATTAAATTATTAGTAAGCTTGTTGCTTGATATCATTGCATTGCATCAAAAAATTCTCTGGTCAAAGGAAACTCTATGGTGCACAACCAAGATGCAAAACTAGCAATGTAATTGCAATTTGGAAATGAGGTTCCTAACTTATGTAGCGGGAATCGTAGAGCTGAGCTCACACACCATAGAAAAAAAATTAAGGGTGATGTTAACTTGTGTCTTAAGGCACATGTTAAGAAAACGAAAAGTAGAAATATTTTTTCAAGTTTTGTACGTTCAATTTATTACAAATTTAATGCAGAGATTACAATAAAAAATTATTATATTTGATTCATTAACTTGTGTTTTCCGTTTGGTGGTCAGGATAGAGAGACATGATATGATACATTAATCATATCCTGCTTAAATATCATGTTTGATGCACCAAAGGGATATGATAAAATAAACCATTTTCCTATCCTATCTTGACTTTCCTTTGTAATTTTGATTCTGAGTATAATTTTGGTTAGAAATTATGCTGATGGGATTAGAAGATCATTCCTTATTTATTATCTTGATATTCTGCCATTTTTAAAATATTGTCATTTTTAAAATAATGATAGCATGTATTTTCTATTATAATTAATAACATGTCATTTTTACAATATTTAATTAATTATGAGAGCATTTTTTTCATTTAATTATAATGATATCTTGTTTGTTATCATGCGCGCATCAAACACATGATATGATTAATGCTTATTATGTCTTTATCATATCCTATCTCTATCCAGCTTTATATCATATCCTGCCTCTATCCTATCTTGACCATCAAACGGAAGGGCACAAGTTAGTTTTTCCTAAAAAATTAATTACGAATTTTTGTCCTATAATTATGAAATTCTTAAATAATTCATAGTTAATTTGTCCCTTGTAAAAACTTCAAATTTGTGGTGAAGGTTCTTCAATGTTATAGCAAAATTAGAGAACGAAATATGACATGTGGCAAAATTGCAATTTTGTATATTTTGGTTCAAAAATCAATATAGATAGAGTTTTGTTGGATTGCTAAAAAACTTCTAGATCGAGATTTCCATTTTTTTTATTATTTGTTTGTTCCTATTTTTGTTTTTTTTTTGTGTAAAAGAGGGTCCATAGCCCAATTTATTTGTTTGTTTCATTCCCAACACATCAGTGTGGGGTTAGAGTTTAAAATTCAATTACGGCGTCTGACTTAACCATTTTAACATTTTTATTTGTTTTTGTATTTGTTGAGGTAAGATACTAAGATTCATGAACTATAGTTTGTTTCTAATACTCTCTTTCTTTGTTAATATTTTAACATTTTAGAATATTCTATTTCTTTGTTAATAATATATTTCAACGGTGCTACAAATTATAAAGAAGAGATTTTTTTTTGTTGAGGAGATATATGAAAGAGTTGGTGGTGTCATAGTTGGGTTGATTCATTTTTTTATTGCATGTTTTGGTTCAACTGAAAAAATAACATATATATTTTGTTTTATTCGTAGGAGGTATTGCAATAATTTATTATTTGTTGGTTTTAAATATAGGAGCTTCTATGGTGTGGTCAAAAAACTGATTTTTTTGAAAAAATTAATTTTGATTTTAAAGTTTGATTCATTTTTAAATTGTTGATTACTGATCAATGGTAATTCATCTAGTAATTCTTGCAACATCTTGGACTTACAGGTACTATTTTATCGTTTGCATCTTTAACATGTAAACAAATTTGATGATATTATGTGATAGTCTTAAGTGTTACATTTTTTGGGGTATTACACTTAAAACAAGGTAGGATAAAGTTAGATTAAGTGTAGTCTTGTTAATCTCATGAATTGATGATACTATGAGGATTGAACTTTTAATGCCAGTGTACAAACAGTGGGATGTTACTCACTAGACTTTTGATATTATAGTGTTAACTTTATCAAAAAAGTCATTTTCACGATTTCACGATAGAATTTTTCTTTAAATATTTACTCACCGATGACTATCTTAAAATGTTAACGAAGAATGTTTCAATATTTTAGCATTTATTTTTTTAAAAAAATGTGAGTGAACATTTCTAAAACAATGAAAGAAGGACTAACCCGGCAAGAAGAGCATGAGAGGAGAATTGTCCAACTGTGAACATGAACCACACTCCAGCGGGGAAAACCACCGCGGAGGTCCATCGTCTGCTTCGATCAACTCTTTCGCTTGCTCAAAGTATTTCTTCCAACCGCTCCGTCTCTGCTTCTCCTTCTCCTTCTCCCCCTCTTTACTTTCATCCCTTACTGAAACTCGATCAACAAACATGGCGAAGCGAGCGGGGGCAATGCTCAGCATACTGCTTGACTTCAGTTTCAACACCTGAGACGGGGGCTCACGACGGAAGAGTGGAGAGAAAACACTTGGGAAGAAACAAGCTCTAGCGGCAACCATGGCTGTTGGAAACACTAAAGTTTTGCGTTCTTATTTATCACTAGCTAGCTGGTAGTTCAAGATCCAAAACGCAAACTGGATAATTAATGGTTGTGAAAATGTTTTGGAATTCAATGATTAATTAACAGAATTATAACCTCAATATGTAGCTAAGATATATATATATATATAGAAAAATTGTACTATTGCAAGAATAATGTACGTAACAAATAAAGAGTTTAATTAATATATAATTATTTTATACATATATCTAATAATGTATTTTCCCGTCTAACTTAACAACATATTATTAAATACATGTTTAAAATAATTGTACTCTAACAGAATATATAGTATAGTACTAATTAATTACGTGACTAGAAAAACCACACATGATGAATGTGTTTGTATTGCATGTTTGAGTGGTGTAGGAGGAGTCTTCACTCTTCAAGATGTGAGTACTATCCGATGAACTAGTACCAAATCTGTGTGTCGTGCTCATGTTGTATTATTTCTTTCATTTTATTAGTACAAAAAGCACATTTAATTGTCCCGTGAATTGTCCCGTGAGCATAGCATCATTTGTTAAGTTAGGTGGGAGTAATTTAAAAAATGTCATCGCATCATTTGTAGATCCCAAAATTATTTAAGATTTTTAAATAGGTCTTTATATATTTATTTATTTATTTATTTATTTATTTATTTTTAAATTTCTAATTAGGTCCTTTCGTTGAAGTTGACTAGCAACATTGTAACAAAATGACTGATTATAACAATTTACATCTAGAAATAATTATTTTGTTTGTCAAAATTGGCATATAGGTGATTTAAGAATAGGCGAGTTTTCCCTTGGTCTATAAAAGGTTAGGCGAACAATATTCTAGTCGGGCAAGTGTCGTCTGATTCCTTCTCGACTCTACTAAAAAGTACACGAGTCTTGAAGACATCAGACTTAGTCAAAGCGTAATCGAATTGGAAAATGAGGCGCTCAATCCATCCTCCATGTTTATAGCGCAAATAATCACAAGGAGTGAAGGGCAAGAACGCACATTTCAAGGGTTATTGCGCATATTGACCTTTTTCAATGGATCGCACCGCGAAGTGGAAATCTGTCAGTCGAAAGTGGAGCGTCATACACCCCCTCAACGAAGAAATAGTTACGCACCGTGTAAATAGTCGAACAAGTCTAACATTGTAGAACATGTCGTTTGGTAAGTATGAATAGTTTTGCCTGTAAATACTCATCTTGTACAATGCATTACAGACACAGTCAATCAAACTCAAACTATTTACGCAATTCTGTCTCTTTACTTTTCTGCCTTTATCTTTATTTTATATGTGTTGCATAGTTCAATAGCTAAAACCCCAAAAACATTGTATTTAACACTCTACTAGAATAATTAATTAAACCATATAGTTGAGGGACATAATTCTTTCCTCAGCATAATCGGTTGAAGAAAGGAAATCACAATTGAGGATTATCAGTCGTGATATCCAGCTAAATCTCTAATTCCACAACAATAACTTTTTGTTAAGTTTAGAGACATATTTAAAAACTTTCAAATAGTTCGGAGATCTATAGAACAATTAAACATACAACTCACTTTGTTGAATTAAGATATTAAAGGAGTTTAATGTACACGGTTTGAACCTTGACAAATGAAGAAAAACACTAATATAACAATTAACATACTAACATTTGTCATTAAAAAAAAAAGTTGAGACGTATAGCTTATTTTTAAAGAAACATAATTTCTTCAAAGTTTTGGAGAACTATCTACTATCACCCAAATTTATAAGCAACTAAATATGTATCAACCAACATTGAGAGGGCCTAGAATAGAGATGCAACATCCAATGTTATTATTAATAGAAAGTAAGAAGTATGTGTCTTGAAATAGAAGACATGAAGACTCCGATGTTGTGAGAGATATTTTGAACGCATCCATATTAGGTCGAGTTGTTGAACATATTTCATATATTGTATCAATCATGGACACAGCATACAAAATTAATAGATACAGGCTACAACTGCTTAGAGTTGTGGATATGACTTCCACAGAATCGACATATGACAATATCGGCGGTGTCTTCTTCCGATGGTTGCACATGTGTGACTAAAGGTCGGTCCGGCATTAGCTCTGACGATTGTTCTAGGTCAAGCTAGAATATTGGAACCTTTCTCTGTAATCAATTTGAATAATTTAGAATGAATGATTTGTGTTTTATTACAAAATCTTTTTATATATCAATGAGATTGTGCAAATTTATATACAAGAAAGAATCTCTCAAAAAAGGAAAAATAGAAAGAAATTGAAAAAAAAAGTGAACCTATTCCTACCATCATAAATAGACAAGAATTAACAGTGCTCAATCTTGAATATATCATTTTATGCCTTAACACATGAGGAGGCAAAGTGCTATTTAGAATGATACATTGATACACATTGTTCAAGATGACATGATCCATGAGTCACAAATGACAATATACATACAACTAGGGTAGTTTTGTTTTTTCCTAATCACTTTTATGTGCTTTTGCCACTTTACTGATTTAAACTAGACAAAATTGCATAATGGTCCAACATTCTTACAGAAATCATGCCTTCTAGCCAGAAAACAATGCCTGATACTATTGAAAATTTACATGGTTTGCCTCTATTTAACTAAATTTTCTGGAAAAATTAGAACTTGCCATGTTATGTGCAGAACAATCATATTTCAAATGTTGGAATTTCAGACGTAGGACCATGTGTAGCTTGGTATAATAACCGCGACAATATGCTTCTGTAGGGGTCGCTTTCTCGTTTCTCCTTCAAATAAGCAATACATCTCTCAACCTCGGCCTTCACTTCAAAATATAATTCTTGAGACTTCTTCTTGTCCTTAAGTTCCTGTGTCCTTCCTGTCAAACAATATCTCAAATTTTACCATCGCATTTCACAGCTATTTCAAGTTGAGGAATATGCATTGAGCATACCTTCTGTTTCAATTGGTTTTCCAAAATAATAGTAGAACCGGCCCGGAACTTTGGGCAAAATTCCAGGCAGATACACTTGTTGATTTGCCACCTCACCGTCAACAACAGCCCTAGTTTCACAATGTATAACTTATGTTTAATATGAATCAACAAAAATGATGGAAAAGAAGGAAAAATATTCAAAATATACACAAAAAGCAAATTTAGATACCTCAACTGCGGAGCCTCATTTGTAAGGCTTTCTATTTCAGACCTAAAGTAAGGAATCTTCACCAAGTCATCATAGTCAATCACAACCTGAAAAGAAAAATGTGATATGGTGTTGTGATATTCAAATCTAGGCTCAAGGCATCCACATAAATTCAAATATGATATTTGCATACATTGTGTTATCTGTTTCTACTACAGTCATAGGTAATCTCTTACATTGGTAGAAAAGGTGAATGTTACAGTACACAAAATATTCATAATGCCAGATAGATTCTCGCAAGATAGAGTGAAAAATGTGATTTTTGTGAAGAGTTGATAAACGATGGTGTCATAACGCAATTAAAAATTCTGGACGACAGTCTACATTTACAAGAACATCAAACTAAAACTCTAGTAGATTTATGTTTTCCATACAAGTTGGTAACAGTTTGCCTTCAATGCCAGCATTTTGAGAAAACGAATTACTTCGTAAAGGAAATCCATTGGCTGAGTAATGACTGAAACTTACTTGGCCAAGATCATCTTCTCCAACAGAACCAAAAGGTACGATTTTGGCTCCAAATCTGGCAGCCATCCTGACAAACTCAGATTGTTCAGGCCAGAATAACTTGTACTCTTCACCCTGATGATTATTACACAACGATGAAGAATTCAAACAATCTTAGTACATTTAAATCATGAATATAAAGACAGAGACATAGTGCATCCGAAAAAATAAGCACTGGAATTCCAACACTAAATGCGATAATTAAATAATACACAAATCATTTCCTTTCTCTTTTTTGAAAAACAAGGATACCCCCGACACCTTACATGTCTGCAGTCGGTGTTCTACCCCAGATTACATATTTGTCATAACTCAGATGCACGGGCACCAGACGGTACGCAGAAAATGGAGCATTAACTTCCAACATGTGGTATTATCTGTTTATTTTTTTTCAGATGTAACATGCGGTATTAAATACCAAGCATCTGATGCAATTTTATGATTGCGCTGGAAAGTAGTATCCAAACTTATTAGATTTACCTTCCTATGAAATCCCTCGCGTAATCCTCCAGGATATAATAGGACATGTGACTTGGAAGCTAAAAGATTGAAGAGGTTAGATGCTCCTACAGGATAAGCACCCATAACTCTTAATGAGTCAAAAGAAGATACTTCTGGCAATCTTCCACTTTTCTGTCTCTTGAAAAATAAGGGATGCGCCGTTCCTCGAACAAGGATATCTCGTTCTGTAAAAAATCTACTAAGAAAGGGAGCTACGTCCAATGCTAGCAGCATGTGGTTCCCAACTAACAAAACAGGCCCCTCTGAAGGAATTCCAGCAAGGCCCTTTACAATCTGGCCATCCTCCAAAGTTGAAAGCATTACAGAGCCGGTGACGAAGTTAAATAAACTGAAAGCATTATAGTTGAAAGATGTTAAATATTATTAGTTGATTAAAGATTACATCAATTAACAAGAATGAACAAAGATGAATTGACAGTCATATAACATCATCATGGTAGCCGTAGGTTAAGCTTTCCTAGCTATCTTCAGTGTGTATATATGAATGTGAATTCTCGTGCTTTGTGTTAATGGCTTAAATGATCTAATTTATTCGATTAATTTTACCTGTATGATTCTATTATTTTCTTGGCTTCATCTGGTGTCGGCGGTATGAAATCCGAAGCATAATCATGATACTTGCCACGCCGGTAGTAAGAAGTTCCCTTGATTACCGTTACTAGGTCAATACTTCCTTCCTGCGAATGTCCCAAAGTTAGGTTCAGTTAGATTCCGACTGGTTTGATATCATTTTTCTCAGATGAATAGAGAAGCATGCCAGAAAAAAAAAATAGAGATGGAGAAAATGGTACCAGGAACAAGAAATGGCCACTGTTATCAAATTTACGGAGTTCACAGTTAGGAAGTAACTGACGTAGTCTTTCACCTTCCTGTTGGCTAGGTAGTAACCGATCATTTCCACTAAAAGGACAAATGAAATGGGCACATGGTACGTATATGAAGTATAAACAATTGGTTGTTCGCACTTAGCACTCTTTTTATCAATTTCTTTTTTTAATAGCATTTCTGCTAAGTGAAGGAAATAGTGATAAAAAAATATTAACTAATTGCATATGAACCTGCAAAGTATCAAAGTCTGAGCTTTGATAGCATATAGGCGTGAATTAGCATACTCTGAAGCAGATTTAAGCATCTTTAGTTTCCACAAAAATGTTTCTTTTGGTAATATGTCTGCAAGAACCTGAGAATTCAATCAAATAATAGATTTTCAATATTGAAAGTAAATGAAGTGAAAGCTGAAATGAGCAACAACAAGCCAGAGCAAAAAAAAAAATATAATGCAGTCATATATGCAACCATATTCTTCAGAAGTCTTTTAACCAAAAAATTATTCTTCAAAAGTTTTAGTTACAAGAAAGAAAATAAAATAAGATAGCCAATTTTCGCTTAAGATTTATTCTGAAATATGATTTAAGCACTGTCAATGTTATTGACTCATTATTACTCACACAACATGCTTCACATATTCAAAGCATAAAGAAAAAGTCACACACTGCTCTTCTAATTGAAATTCTTTAAGTTTTGAATAAAAACAATAAAAGAACCTTACAGGAAGAGATGATGAGAAAGTAGTAAAATCCTCTATCGGTTCTCCTGCTGCATGTAGTAAAGGAAGTCCTTTCACAGCGTTATCCAACACCATTCTCAGAGGGTCGCCTAATGTTAGGAAAAGTTGATGGCATAAACGGAGGTTGGTATCATTTTCTTTAGTAAAAGATAAAGACATAATACTGATAAATAAACTTTAACTACTTGCGGATTTAATTAACTAGAAAACTATGATTCAAGAATGAATTAAATATTAGCAGAAGCAACAAAAGTAGGGAAACGTTTTTTTTAGTCGCAGGGAAATATTGTTTAACTAGATCAAATTTAAACATTGTATTGAAAGGAATGCAGAAGGGGAAAACGACGAAAAGAATCAAAGAGAAGAACAAGCACAGGCATGAAACATTTATACGGTGAAGGAAGAAAAGATCCACAACAATCCCATACGGCGTAAACCATGATGGGTAAATCCTATGAAAGTATGAACGCGCGGATATAATATGATATTTATATTGAATAACATATAATCCATTGACGTTTCCTGTTAACAGACTGAAGTAAAGAACATGAGGGATTATGTCCCTCATTTGAAGCATAAAAAAGAACCAGAAACCTACAACCTACAAATGGAGCCTTTCACTAGGTCCCCGGCATCAGGTTACATGTTTCAGTAATAGTCCAATTTCTAAACAAATTACCACGATTCAGTTTTTAGGTAAACGACCTGATGCATTTCTTGTTTTCTGCTTAACATTCACCATTTTCAAGATATAAAGAGAAATAAAGATGAAAATTAGATTGGACTAAACACACCAACATGGATCTTGAGAAAATAGTTCATATTAAAAATACGGCAAAGCAGGATGAACTAACCTGCTGTCAAATTGCGAATGCTAGGTATGGCAGGAGAGAGTGAGTCAGGCAAAGCGTCCAACAAAGGTGTTAGAAGTTGCATCTGCGACCTGCTGAAAGAAGTAGCTGCATAATAGGATGGGCATGATCAGATCAGGTATTTGTGATTCTTTAACTGAATTGCTGTTACGACAAAATCAACTTCAATATTGTTCAGGAATTTTCACTCAAAGCTCTAGCCATCTTTGTCTAGGCAACAAGCTTGGCTGTGTTAACTATCTATTATCTAACTTGTCATTAACATATCGATAAGTTAACCCCAAATTTTTATTGTAACACTCAAGGATTCACAACTCTGCTTTGTTAGAATAGTGATTGTGGAATTTTACCGATTAGGGTGTACGCATACAAGTACAACACTAAATAAGTAATTCAATATGGCCAGGCTACTGCAGATTCTATAAAATTAATCTCTCACTTTAGCAATGCTTACGGTGCTGAATTTTCTTTATTTAGCTAATCTTAACAGTAAAAGGAGAGCTATTAAATCATGTATATACATCACAACGAAGTACCTGGGTTTGCCAAGATTAGTACAAGATCAATATCATGGTTACGAGAAGCGACAGCCAGCGCGAGGCACCCTCCTAAAGATTCTCCAACAAGATATATGGGCCTATTTGGTGATCGTTGATATTCTGACCTAACTGTTCTCTCAACTAATTTCACAAGGTCTGCAATAGGGAAATAAACAGAACAATAAATTTTGCTGGCATACACAGCATATCTATAAATTCTGTAAATAAAACAGTATATGTAAGTGGAGTGAAAAGACATTGTCAGGACTTTAGCACAAAGGAGAGTCCAACCCGACATACTAGATCATTAGGTGGGAGAGTCTCATGGCTAACTACCACCTTGAGCACTTTTATCTATTCAATATGAGACTTCTAACATTGCCACGCCCTTTAATAGTTGATGCTCGCAGTGGCTTTTGCTCTACCGGCACTGACCCGATGATAGTCGTTTTCCTTTTTGTGGGTGCATTCACCTATTGGTATCGGTGGAGCACCTCAATCCAGCCTATAGATAGCCATTTATGTGGCCCAGCACTCGATGAAAGCATCAATTGGTAGGACTTAAGCACTGCATGCATAGAGGCAAACCCAAAGGACTAGTCTATGAGGTGTAGGTCTCATGGACACTTTTATCTATGCAATGTGGGACCCCTAACAAAATGGATTGTGTGAGAGAGTTCAACATGAGCACTAAATAATAAACGGTGAACACTCTGATACCCCGAAGTTTGGTGGGGTGTGTATCCTTCATTCAGTCATTCATGTCATGTCGTATGTAACCTATAGGCACCGTACCGCTGGTATCCAACCAAACTGCAATGTATTTAAGAATTTACCATAATAAAATGAGGTACAGGGAAAAAAGAACCTGTAAATGGTGTTCGATCCGCGACAGGAATATGCAAGCACCACAAATCAAAAATCCTTGAATGAAGAAAAAAGAACAAAAAGAGTATTTCTTAATTACACATGAGAGTTAATGATTACATAAGGTATAGAATCATCTAGCTAGAAGAAACATGTGAAATAGAAGGTGCAATATTACTCATATATATGACAAAGCAGTGAAATGAAGACAAACCTTCCAAGTTTGTGATGATGAGAAGTAAGTGCCAGTCCCACTCCATCAATCCCTGTAAAGTTTGGAATACAAATAATAATAATAAATTTATTTGTAAATAGTAAGCTTGTTTCTAGCATTACATTACATCAATAAACAAATATTGGGGTCTCTATGGTACACAACCAAGATAGAGAAGAACTAACAGTGTAATTGCAAATGAGGTAACTAACTCCTCACACAATATGCTCAGCTCCTGATACCTGTGCGGCTGTGCCAACTATGACCTCTGCGCTATCAATTGATTTTTTATTTTTTTTTATCCTAGCAGTGTATTTATAAGATATGTAATTTATCCTATAAACTTCAATTAAATTTTTTTTAAGAACTTCAATCGAAATATGATATAAATATAGTCAATTTCGCTAAAATGTTATGTTATCAAAATGAGACTTAATCTCGGTATACTAGTTCATTAGTCTCATGGCTTATTTTTAGCTTGAACAAAAACTTTTTAAAATCAACAATATGTTATGTTTCACGACATATAATCATTCAAAATAAACAATTGGTAGCTCATTTGGTTTAGTTAAGAGATCAAACAAGTTAAGGAGTAAAAGGTTTAGAGTTTTGAATCTTGAAAAGTGACAAAAATACTAGATAAGGTGGATTATCCATTCTCTTCAAAATTTTCTCTATACGCAAGAGTCATAGATTGAATCTTTGACCACTTGTTTAAAGGTATAAGTCCCTTACCACTTTAAGCAACGCATTATTTAGTGTGTTTTGTTTATTTTATATATTTGAAGGGTTTTTTTTTAAAATTTTTTTTTTTTAGGTGAGTTGGTTTTCAAACTCATCGGGATCAGAGATATCCTAGGTCTAAGCTTAATCCATGAGAAGTCTAACCTAGTAAAAAGGTTAACACTCACACCAAGCATGCAACAAATAACCATGGCTGTTGGTAAGTTAGATTTGAAGCTGAAGCAGTTTGGAATTCAATGGTTTTGAAAATGTTTTGTAATAATTCAATGATAATAATTAGCATAATGACAGTTAATCTCAATATTTTATTCCTGGTGGGGACTCAAACCCACATTGTTTTTAAACAAATAAAAACTTCATACCACTTAATATTTTTGTCTATTTCTTGGAACATGTATATTCCATAAAATTTTAGCATCCAAAAAAAAACTCAAGATCTGCGAAAGTTTAACTCATGTGGCTAAGCCACCTTTGTTGGCTCTACTGCCTTGGCCCCTGCCGATTTTTTCAAAAAAAAAAATCATACATATCTATATGCTAATATAATCTAATTTAATTATGGAATTATGTTGTTAACAAATGTGTTGGTGCACCTCTCAGGAAAGCAAAAAAAAATAAAAAATGTGTCGGTGTGATTGTCTGATTCTGTTGTTGAGGCAGTAACACAGATGTTTGTTTCTTTGCGATTGAGGTTAGGAGTTTATCAGAAATCACAATCCTGGTTTTGGATTTTTTTTTTTTTGACAGACTCCTGGTTTTGGATGGAACATGCAATGTATAGATGCATTCAATTTGAGCATTATGTTTCCCTCCTTTGAGCATCTTTATGTAAATATACCTCTTTGAAAAGTAAAATTTATATTTCCCTCTCTTATAAATGTTTGAATTACAGTCATCTCCCTTAATAATCAAATATGCACTGTACTTTAATTTATTTTAACATAAATAAATATTTTTATGATATATATTAATTTTGAACCACCATTTAAGAAAAATTAATTCATTTCTTTATAATTTAAATGTCAATGATAATTAAATTTAAATATTTTTCTATTGATTTTATAATTTAGACCGTAAAATTAACTTTTAAATAATCATACTTTATTGTCTTTAGTAATTTTGCACATATTTTAATTTTATTTTGCGTTGTTTCATATTTTATAATAGAGTTTAAAACTACATGTTAATGAAATTGTGAATAAAAAATAGCGAAAAATATGTATTCAATTTTTTATTATATTAAAATAGACCCGCGATACTATTTTTTACGAAATGTGTTAGATTATTATTTTTTTTGCTAGATTATTAGAAATAAATAAAAAATATTGAGGGAGTAAAATGTAGATTTTAACATAAGAGCGAGGGGAATGTAGTTCAAGCTTCTCTTAGAGGAGGGGAGTGAAAATTTTTCTAATATGTTTTGAAAAAGATGGGAGGGGAGTGTGTATGTTAACATAAAAGGGAGAGGAGTGTAATTCAAGCATCTTTGGGGGGAGGGAAATGTAATGTACTCATGTTTTTTCTGGGGAAATTGAGCCAATGTTTTGTTAATTATATTTTTTGTTAAGAAATTAATGGTCATAATTTCACTTTTAAAATAAAGGTCATTTCCCTGTGATAAATTAATGTTTCTATTGAGTGTACCGATATCCCCATATATTAAATAAATAGTTTAATGAGTTATTTTTTTTAGAAAAATATATTTTCTATCGGTTACAATTATAGTAATTATATTTTATTTCTCAAAAGTGTCGGCTAATCAAAATTCAACTTTTTTTTTAATTTTTATTAATCATAATAGTGAATACTGATTATTTTTTTTCGATAAAATGTTAAAAAATTAGTATGATTCTTATAAAGAAAGAAATGATGTTATTTCTTATAAAATAATATTTTTTTAAAATATAAAAGTCGACAAATATCTTTTTATTACATAAAAATTATCGTTAACTTATTGATTTATGAAATAGATGTACCAGTACATCTTAATTTAAGGGTGTTCACTGGAAACTCCCCTTAATAAATTAATTGACACTCCCCTTAATCAATTAATTGACTATATTCACGGAGATAAGCTGTGTTAAATTTACAATCATATAATAATTGATTGACTATGTTTTTGGAATTTCTATCTACATAACCTTTTTTGTTTTTTAAAGTACCATCTACACAAAGAGAAATGATATTTGTACAATCATTTTTTGTCAATTTTTAAAACAACCATCTCTCTTATACTCACATGTGTTTTTATTCTCTCTTTTTCTCTTTCTCTCTATTATTTTTGTCCAATAAAAATAAGGAAAAAACAGTTATCAAAAAGGTTGTACAACATTTATTTTACAAATATCACTTCTCCTACATAAAATATGTTTCTTACCAAAAAGAACAATATTGCCACGTCCTTCAAATCATAGTCGTATGTACTGGCTAAGTTTGGACCAAACAAATCCCGACAGTTCCACATTTATTTGGTAATATTTTTGTGTTTTTTTAAAGACGTAATATTTTTGTTTTTGTTTTAAAGACGTAATATTTTTGTTATGTGAGTCTTTTTTAGTTAAGTTACATAAATTTGCAACCGATATTCACAAACTAATATTTACTCTATTTAATTTCTTCTTCTTTTTTTGTAATATATTTTATTTTTACTTTAGTCAAATTTGATTAGTTTTTTTGAAAGAAGTAAAATTTTATTAGTTGTTTAGTAAATTATCCACGTATGTTTAAATATAATATTTTGTTTGCATTTTTTCAAAACGAATTAAAGAGGACTAACCAGGCAAGAAGAGCATGAGAGGAGAATTATCCCACTGTAAACTGCACTCCAACGGCGAAAACCACCGCGGAGGTCCACCGTCTGCTTCTATCAACTCTTTCGCTTGTTCAAAGTATTCCTTCCAACCGCTCCGTCTCTGCTTCTCCTCTTTCACCGGAACTCGTTCAGTGGACATGGCGAACCGTGGGACTATGCTCATAATTCCACCGGACTTCACTTTCAAGGCCTTAGACGGTTGCATGTAGCGGAAGAGAGGGGAGGAAATAGTGGGGAAGAAACAAGCTCCAGCGGCAACCATGGCTGTTGGTAAGTCAGATTTGAAGCTGAAGCAGTTTCGAATTCAATGGTTTTGAAAATGTTTTGTAATAATTCAATGATAATAATTAGCATAATGACAATTTATCTCAATATGAAGGTGATATATATGAATGATGAAATAGTACGTAATAAATAAATTATGTGACTAGAAAAAACACATGTATAACTCATTATGGCTGCGCTTGTGTGTTTGAGTTGTGTACGAGTCTCCGGTGGTGACTACAACCCCTGTTTGTGTCGTAATGTGCAAATTTTATTTTGGCAGGCCCTAGTTTCCAAAACAATTATCCAAAGTGTCCTACTTTCAAAATAAATATCCAATATACCATACTTTGCAAATTTCCCTTACATAACTTTATCTGAGATGGCACCATGTATCCTTCAGGATGGCTCCATCTCATGGCGCCATCCTACCTCCTTTTTTTTTTTTTTTTCATTTTTTATTATTTTT
>Ga0228710_1001912_pt1 | contig 32191 bp, 16 predicted proteins | sample MedpolnodulmetaG_FD_177995 | JGI IMG/M metagenome (GOLD analysis project Ga0228710, IMG submission 177995) | Root nodule microbial communities from Medicago polymorpha collected in Santa Monica, California, United States - pink nodules | ecosystem: Host-associated > Plants > Roots > Nodule... | reverse complement strand
GTTCGTTCTGGTTTTGGCGTTCTGCAATTTTCCCCCGCAAATTTGGCAACAGAATCTGAAAACGTGATTGAATTCTCTTGATATTTATTAATTTAATTGGTTTTTAAAGAAAGAATAAATCCGTGCCATTGGTTACAACTTACGCCACGTGTCGTTCCGCAAGGCAACGAAATGTCGATCCCCATTTTCTTTGGAAATGGAGAGGATCCGGACTCGTCTGTCCATAGCGTCCGGATCCTCTCCATTTCTAAAGGAAATGCGGATCGACATTTTGTTGCCTTGCGGAATGACACGTGGCATAAGTTATAACCAACGGTAAGGATTTATTCTTTCTTTAAAACCAATTAAATTAATAAATATTAAGAGAATTCAATCACGTTTACAGTTTTAGTTGCCAATTATTCTTCCGATTTATTCTTTCTTTAAAACCATGTTATGAAAGCATTTCAAAACATACCTCTCTAACTTGCTTTTCAATTTGGGTTTGAGATGGAAAAGGAACAAGATAATGGACAATAAATAGTATCTGGTTGGATAAATCTTGAGAGGAAAATATAAATAAAGATATAAAAATGTAAGCTTTTATTTTGTAGTTAGGCATTGCACAAGTATATTTAGGCCATTTTTGCAGCGCAGCATAATTTGGCATGGTGTTGTTTCGATGGCTCGTCTATACGATATATTATTCAGAATCATTGTTATGGCTCCTGTTGTTGCAGTACTGTCATGGTTGCCTGGATTTCAGTCGTGGGTTTTGGCGTTCTACAATTTTCTCCCGAAATTATCTTCTTGTTCCTTTTCCATCTCAAACCCAAATTGAAAAGCAACTTAGAGAGGTATGTTTTGAAAAGTGCATTTAAGCCTAATTGTTTGACATCTATAATCAATGTAAGAGGTGGCTATTTGGCCTTGTTTAATCTTGTAATATATTTCCTTCTTTATAAAGCTTTTGATATAAATAAAAAAACAGCAAATATACCATTCTATTTTTTTAATGGCGAAAGAATTAACGTTATAAATCAAATTAGATGAAAATTTTGTTCAACATAAAGCATCATATGAATAAGTTTGTACCATAAACCAATTTTTGAACTAGAGAAAGCAAAGACTTTTATTAATCAAAACGCATGCAATTACACATACATTGATACTCGTAATAATTTTTTTTTAACTCAATAAGGGTAATAGTCTATTCTGTGACTATATATATTTCTCAACTAAATTATATGCATCTAAAAATTTCCATTGCCCTCATAGGTCTGCCCAAATTGCCAATTCGAAGGAGCCACTGAATCTAACTCCAAAGTTTTTCCATCACTTGTAGTAACTTGGAATGATAAGGCTTGTCCTACCAAATTTATTCCGATATTCCAATTTTGCCCCCAATTGCGTGACATGGGAACCCATCCAGTATTAGACCCTTTGATACTAACACGAGAAACATCTCCAGCATTCGCAACATTGAACACCAATACAAGCAAAAAATTAGGGTTTCCTTTGATTTCAAACCTAACACCCCCAGTTTTGATACATGGAACACGTCGATATTTAACGGGGACGACACCTGCTTTGTAGTAGGCAATAGATGTGAACATTTTATAACTTAAATCAAAGTGTTTTTGTGGAGGGTTGCACCAAATGTCAGTGGTCTTGCTGTAATCTGGAGGACAAAAATTTGTTGCGGTTATCGTGATAGGGCTTGCACCCTTTATGCACCACTGAGGGTCGTCGACACAAGTTATCTGAAAACATGCACTGCAAGTAAATCCATTATTGAATAGAGCAGTGCTTAACGCCGTAGTTGCAAGGCCATACCCTTGTTTGAAGAGATCACCATAACCACAAGCTCCCTCTGCATAATTTACCATATATAATTTATATAAAAAGCGTAATGAAACAACCTCAACAAAAAAAAAATCAAACAATTAAACAAGATTTTCAAAAAAAATAATTTATAATTGTGCATGAGATCAACGTTACCAAGAAAAGTAGCAGCCATGCATGCAATTGTTCTCAATGTTTAGTTTAGATGAAATTTAGACAAACTTGTATTTACTAATAAATATACTATGAATTTTTTTTAACAATTGATAGTATATTTAAATTTAAATATACTATTAAATTTTATTAACAACTTGTCTTCAATTAACAATTGATATTCAAAAATAAAATTTGAAGAGAATATAGTTTTAACTTACGCATGGTTTCACCACCCGCTGCATCACCGTAGAAGGTTGCATGAGCATCATACCAGTTTGGGTCAATGGCAGCCATGCCGTTTACGAAGAGCATCATGAAAAAGGCCAAAGGAACCAAAGTGTTAGACATAGCCATGACTAAGATAAAAGACTCGGAAAGGAATTTAATTTCATGTTTGAGTGGTAAATGGAGGGTGGTATTTAAAGACGTGGTAGTGAACCATAAAGGAAATTAAAATAAATATAAAAAGTCAACGCAATTATTTATAATTAAGTAAAAATTAAATGAAATTGACATCTCTTAATGATTAGTTTTCATCCACATTTGTTTGGTACAATTTTGAATGACCTAACGGATATAATTTTATAATAAAAAAAAATAATTATCGTTTTGAATGCATAATAAAAAAATAATTATTTGTTTAAATTAATAGCATAATAAATTTTGAATGCATTGTTATATGCAGGGGACAGTGTTCGAACCCTGAACACCCCACTTATTCACCTTATAAGGTGAATTCTAGCCACTAAGCTAACTAAAAAAACAAAAAATGAATGCATTAGTTGTTTTTGTTTTGGTGGAAAGAACTCATGCTATGCTATTTATCGTGAGGGATTAACTCACGATGGTTTCATGAAGTCACGATGGTTTCATGAAGTAACGTGGACATCCATTTTCAGCTGATAGAAAAAGAAAAAAAAAATTGTGGCATCCATTCTCTTTTGAGAAAGTGTGGACTTCTTATTTAAGATCATAGACCATCCGCAATTGTGGGTGTTTCACTTATTTAGCACCATATTAAATAAGGGAATTTCTACGGTACACCCGCAAATTACGGTGTACTGGTACTCTCGCTTACAATTTTTATAAATTAACTATCATTTTTATGAATAAAATAGGTGTTTGTTGACATATATATTTTAGAAAATATCATTTTATAAGAAAAAACATCATTTCATTTTTTATAAAAATCATACTAAATTTTTTTACATTTTATTGTAAAAAATAATCAAAATTCTCTATTATGAGTAATAAGAATTCAGAAAAATCAAATTTAATTGCGTTGACGTTTTTGGTAAATAAGATTTAGTTATTATAATTATAGGTGATAGAAAATAATTTTTTCCTAAAAAAAATAACTCATTTAACTATTAATTTAAGAATTTGGTGTACCAATACACTCAAATTGTTGGGTGTACCATAGAATTTGCCATTAAATAAACACTTTTATTGTGGAGTATAATATTTGGGTGTCTATGGAGAAGAGTAACTAAGGAAGCACCCTCTCTCTCTTCATTTTTTGTAGACCCCATTTAATAAATCATAATGAAATAAATAAATTTTTGTTGAAATGTAATGATATATAATTATTTGTGGGACCTATTTAGTAATTTCTTTTGGGGCGTGGGTTGGAGAAAATTGGTTTAGCAAGTATTATTGTAAAATAAGTAATGTGGACAAATGAATCTCATTTAAGCACTTAAATCAAGGTGCTCTGTTGTAGATGGTTTTAAACAATTACTTGTATCATTTAATTCCCGAATTTATGCAAATCAACCGGGTAGGTGGGTAAACTAGCCAACAATACATAATTGTGAAGCAGTCGAGATAATTTTTTTCGCTCTATGTACCATTTTCCTTATTTTTGTAGGGGTTGTACAAAGGATGTATTGTTTGTTTTTGTCTTGATACAAAGAATTTTTTTGTGTGTTTTCTTTTATATATACTAGCGGAAAGATGGACACGATATCGTGCCCGTCAGCCCATTCTTTCTACTGCGTTAACGTATGTGATTATTTTATTATGTTTGTTGATATAATTTTGATTCAAATTTTTAAATTTTAAAATATTAATGAAAATTATTGATATATTGATTTATAAACAAAATATTGTCAAGGCATATAGCAAAATTATTTTTGAACTCAACATATTTTAGTTTGCCTGCATATGAAATTAATATAAAATAATGATTATTTATTGTTTATTCTAATAGTAATTAGTAACATCATAACATAAATGTATAAATTCCTTCAAAAAAAAACATAAATGTATAAATGACATGTTACGTAAAAGAAACATTGTTATGATCACGATAAAAGAACATATTTAAAAACTACATTTTTCGTAAAGTCTCAATCTTCTCCTTCTATTTTTCCTTCTTTAATGAGAACTTTTGTTGAATTTTGAGAAACTCCTCTTGATAAAGCTACATATAATTGACCATTCATGAAAGATAGATTTCGACATTGGGAATGGTCTGCCCTTGTGACTTATTTATGGTAATAGCAAAACTTAGTCTAACGGAAAACTGTTTTCTACTAAGCACAAAGGGAAGTCCTGAACTCGCATTTGTTTTTAATTTAATTTTGGGAAAGAATGCTCTTTTTCTAGCATTGCTTCTTGTTAGGATTTCCATATCCAACATTTTCTTAAACAAACCACGACATAACTATCGTGTCTCATTACACAGACCATATCTAGGGTCTATGTTTCGCAACAACATCAAAGGTGCACATTTTATTACCTTTAAAATATGTGGTGGGATACTTCCATGAGAAATTGAGTTTAGGAATTCCTGCCGATATGGTTGTGTAGCCATTTGTTTCTTTCTACCCTATTTATCTATCTTTAATCCACCAGTTCTATTTCCACTTCTATTTGATTTTTTTGCCTTTTATATTGTGATTACGAATTATGATATTACTCCTGGCCTATGAATCACATACACTCCTCATATTATGTGTCTGAACACGTGTTGCATCCGCATCCACAAATATAATTACCCTAAATTATGTGATTTTCTCAAATTATAACGTTATTGGCGTGTCAATATCCGAGTTGTATCTGGTGTCAATGTTCGTATCCATACTTCTTAATTAGCGGTCCTCTCTTTTAACGGCCTATCAGATGGTGGTTTGAATGTAACCAAAAACAAAAGATGGTGGTTTGAAACTTTCTAGTGTTTCTGTTTTTAGTTGTTGGTAACATGAGTGTGACTATGGTTTAATAATTTTGAATTGTTTAAATGGTTTTAACACTTTGATTTCACTGTATTTTGTTGGATATTGGATGGGGCCATGAGAGCAGTTTATCAATTGTATACATGCAGAACGGCAAGGGAAGGAGCTTAACGGCAGGGGATGATATTGCTTATTTTCCCTTTATTTAATAATAATAATTAAAGTCCAATCTTTAACATTATTTTTTTGGTCACGTTTGTTACTAATTTTTTTTAGAGGATTTAAAGTCCAATCTTTACCATTATTTTTTCCTCACGTCTGTTACAATTGATCAAAGGCTAAGGAAGAATAACTTAATAAAATACTATGAAAATACTGTTTTTTGTGGAAGAGATATGAAAATACTTGGCAATCTTTGTCGGTTGTATTGAGGGGAACAACACAGATGTACAACATAAAATCGGCTGATAAAAAAGTAACATGAGTTTTTGTTTTGTGCTAGTTTTTTGTGAGTTTGATCTATGGTTAACGAAGGTAAAAGAGGGTTAGCGAGGACGATTAATGACATGGATTAGTAATCCACGTGTTATTTTATAATTGGCTAACAGTAAGAACAGTTCATAAGGAATTGTGTGTAAGTTTTCTCCTTAAATTAAATTTATTCTTATCTATTTGCTACATGTGTTATTTGTATTTAAAATTAAAATTAAAAATTAAGGGTATTTTTTGAAAGAAAAGTGCAACCCAAAAGTGTGCTGAAAGGGGTAGTTTTCTCTATATATAGTATAGATAAAGACATGATAAATTGACACCACCATTTAAATTTAATACTCCCTTTGTTCCTTTTGAAGTGTCGTTTTAGAATATTACCGTCAAAATAACGAAGTGTATTTTTACACATTTTCTTCCTATTATACCCATATTTTAATCCACCAATATATTCCTATTTTTTTTGCATACACTTTCCGGTTCCAATAAATTTAATATGTTATATTTCTCTCGTAAAAAAACATTCGATTAATGTCAAATTTTATAGATATGGTCTATGTTACAATATCTTTCAATTCAACAGTCAATTTTTTATATGTTAATTCAAATACGATTATTGGCAGCAATTGGGATTCTTCAAATCCTCTTATATCTTTATGGGATTAATACAAATACGATTGTTAATTGTTTGTGGGATATTATCATTCCATATGTCATATTTCTCCTAATCACCGTAAAGGTCACACGTGAAATACGGTAAAGGGTCGTCAATAGTCTAGGGTTGTGTACACATTAGTATCATTGTTTAAGATGGTACTTACACTCTCATAGGTAATTGAAACGAGATAAATGTTGAAATTTCTAAATTGTCATCTAAAGAAACTACACCTACACACGAATCTTAGAACCTAAAAACATACCCTAAAGTTCTCTAATTAAATTAAAGAGTTTATTCGAATAAAATTCATACGAAACGATTCCGAATTAAGAAAGACTCCAATCTTAACTTGTTCTAAGTTCAATCACACAAGCTAGGTATGTCACACTCCCTACTACATGAAGGTTATGAGTTTCAAACATATGAGGATTAAATAGAACTCAAATCATAATTGAATAAAATACTTTCATTAATAGAATCCAACAAATAAATAGAGGTTCATCTTAGTGTCCTAATCAAAAGGTGTTAAGTTATTCATGCTAACAAAATACATAATCATAAAGGAATAAAACATACTTTGAGAACAAAAGTTGAGGAGATTTGAGACTCCTAATTGATGCTCGTAATGCTTGCCTTCCTCTTTAACCGCCAAGTTCTGAATGAATACATGTGAGTGGAATGTGTTGAATTTATAAGAATATTTCATGTTGGGGTTGACTTGAAATTTTGGGCTTTTCTAGCATTTAGCATTTTTTTCCCGAACAACACACGCGGGGCGCATGGAGTTGTTTGAGAAGCGTATGGTAGTGTGACAGAGAGAAATTTCTCTCTATCCCATACACATGGGGCGCATGAGCCATGGGCGGGGTGGGTGACTTTAGCCTCCTGTGCAAATTTTTTCCTTTTTTATTCATTCTTTGAGTGTTTTCTTGCTTTGACTTGTTCTTAAGACTTGGGAAAAAATTTCCCCAACTTGTAATGTCTTCAAAGCTTTCTTGGAACTTGGATAATATTCATTCCATATCTTCCAAAACTTCCATGAGGGATCTTGTTTGCCGAATTATATGATTTATCAATAAAAGACTTAAAACACCTATGAAATTGTCTAGTTTAGGGAAGAAACATAATTACATGACTCGATTGAAAAAATACCAAAATGTCCATTAAACCATGCTCAACTTCTCCAAAACTCCTCTATAATGACTCAAATGTCTGATAAAATGACAAAAAAACATTCTAAAAATATTGTAAGATGACTTGTCATCACAACCGCAAACATAAACTGCTTGTCCTCAAGTAACAAAATAACTAAAATTTAAAATTGGCAGAGAACATACCTTTCCGAAAAGGGTGATCATATCATCATTCATTTCATTTTCAGGCATTGACTAACTTACTACTTTCGTTCAAGAGGGAAGACATATAAAAGATAGATCATACCTTCAACCATGATTTTTTCTAAAGTATCATCTATTGTCCATTGTAGCGGGCAAATGAACATTGACATGGTAATGCATCTTGCTATGAACTTGAAGAAATTCTAAACAGTCATTCAAATTCAGTATAATATACACACTTTAGTGGTCTTTAATGGTTATAATGGGGTTTATGTTAAGGTGGGATTTATTTAGAAAAGTAGACTGACAAACAAACTTGGAGTTAAACTGGTTAACTACAGACCCCTAAACTTTGAAGTATTTCCAACTTTCCTTCCTTGTGTCAATACAATTAATGAATACCAGTGGAAATACTTTTTTTTTTCTTTTTTTTATAAGATACCATTTTTTGGCTCTTGATTTTCTAAACTTTTTTGTTTAGACCACTTTGGTGGTTTTGTCTACATTTTTATTCTTTTTCCTTTCTTTTTTTATAACCAAGTTCTACTAGTATCCTACCTCAAACTTAAAATGTTACTAATTCCAAATAGCAAACACAGTCATAGTTTCAAATCATATCAAGCTCTTATCATTCTTATCATAGTTTCAAATAGATAAACATTATATGTTCAAAAACTTGTAACATGATTCTTCACTTAAAATAAGAAAGAATATTTGTATGGAGACTCAAAGGGGTAATTTAGAAAAGGATAATATAATATAAGGGTGGCTTGAAAAGGCTCAAAGTACCAAACAAGTGTCTCGTGTGTATAATAACATGAACCATAGTCCATAGAGAACAGATGCAAGTCAGAGCAAAATGACTTTAAAACATGGATTACACACATAATGAAAGAATTATAGTAGAAAGTGGAAAATATTTGGCTCAAATTCTCATTGATTATGATATACAAAAAGAGATGGTAATCATGATGAGTAAAATCGTTTTCACAAGGATTATCGTTTCGATGAGGCAATTAACTAAACCTATTAAAATATTAAAGTGGGGAGGATTTGGAAGTTTTATTTTATTGTGCAAAGCAATTTGTTTGAATTGTAGAAATATAAAGAGGGGTTAATTCATATTATTAGCGGCGATTATGATTCTTGAAATTCCCTCTATATCTTTATGGGATTAATGTAAATATGATTATCAACCGTGAACTACAAATCTTATTTAAGTTGTTAAGTTCACGGGATATCATCCCTCAGATGTCATGTTGCTCCTCTAGGGTTTCGGACAAATTGGTATTAATGGTTTAAGGTGGGGACATACACTCTCATAAGTGACTGAAACGAGACAAATTTTTAAATTCATAAATTATCATCTAAAGGAACCATACCTTAACCAGAATCTTAGAACCTAGAAACATATCCTAACGTTCTCTACTTAATAAAAGACATTATTAGAATAAAAGTGTGCATAAGATATCATCGGTGCAAGAAAAGGGTAGTGCAACTCCTTAACAAGATTAATTTTCATGTTATGGAAGATTTTCTTTCTGATCATCTTCAGCCCTTAGCTCCTTTAATTCAGCAAAAATATACTATCTAATTACAAATTCGTATTCTAAATAGACGTATCAAAGGAAAATCATTTCAACATTTATAAGTATTATCATATGAATAAGGTTTTCCCCGAAACCATTTTTAAAATAGCAAAATATCATTGATCAAAACACTAGAATTGATATCACATGATACTTCTACTTATTTTGTAACTAGATGTATTTCTCAACAAAAATATACAAATCTAAAAATTTTGCTTGCCCTCGTAAGTTTGACCAAATTGCCAATTTGAAGGAGCAACAAAAGGAAAACCCAAAGTCTTCCCATCACTTGTAGTAACAAGAAATGACAATCTTTGTCCTAACAAATTCACTCCAGTGTCCCAATTTTGTCCCCAATTGTGTGACATCGAAATCCAACCGGTCGTCTTAGACCCTCTGATACTAACACGAGAAACATCACCGGCATCGGCAACATTATACACCAAGACAATCAAAAAATAAGGATTTCCATTGAGTTCAAACCTAACACCCCCATTTTTAACACATGGAACACGTTTATACTTAACAGGGATGATACCAGCTTTGTAATAAGCAATAGAGGTAAACATTTTATAACTTAGGTCAAAGTGTTTTAGTGGGGGGTTACACCAATTTTCAGAGGGCTTGTTGTAATTTGGAGGACAAAAATTTGTTGCGGTCACTGTGATTGGTCCTGCATCTTTTATGCACCACTGAGGGTCGTTGACACAAATTATTTGATAGCATGCACCACAAGTAAATCCATTATTGAATAGAGCAGTGCTTAGTGCTGTGGTCTCAAGTCCATATCCTTGTTTGAAGAGATCACCATAACCACAAGCCCCCTCTACATAATTAAATTAAATATCATACATTATATCACAATATTAACAATGAACTAATTAAAAATTATTTTTCTTAATTTTGTGTGGGACTCAAATTTCTCGGAAAAAATGGAAAATCATGCATACGAGTGATCTCAACATTCGATTCGAATGAAAATCAGACAACTTATATATTAATTTCAAAATATCAATTAACTTTTATAAAAAATTTAAAATATGAGTCGTCTGATCTTTATCTAACTGATATTCATGTGTCATAAAAAATAACTTGGCAAGAAGAAGGGAAACTTACGCATGGTTTCAGCACCAGAGGCGTCACCATAAAAGGTTGCATGAGCATCGTACCAATTGAAGTCAATGCCATTTGACATGGCTTGTACGAGGAGCATCATGAAAAAGGTCAAAGGAACCAAAGAGTGAGATAAAGCCATGACTAAGGTATGACACAAAGGGATAAAAGTGTAGGTTTGTCTTTGGAAATTGGATGATTGATGAATCAATGGGGTGGTATTTAAAGACATGGTGATGTACCATTGAGGACGTCAAGATTAATCTAGATAAGATTGAAGTCAATATATCGTATGGAATGCAAGACTAATTTTCATGAGTAACGTCCTATAATAATTATTACATTTATTTTGTCAAAAAAAAAAAATTATTAAATTTATGGAGGAAAAGAACATATCCTCTCAAATTATAATTTGTTTTTGTGAAAAAGTTTGTCATTAAATTATATGTTATTTTATAATATTATTAAAGTATTATTTCTCCATTTTAAAATAAATGATCTAGTTTACTCTTTCACACATGATAACAATGCAAAATGTTGACATTTATAAAACTTAGATATTTTAAAATATTCGTTAAGACATATCCAACATCTTAAACGCTACCATTTATATTTATGTAATAGTAAAAAATATGGTCAAAGTAGGTTATGTGAATAATGCACGATCAAACTAGATCACTTAGGATTAAATATGTTTTTACTCCCTACAAAATCATAAGTTTTCAAGTTTAGTCTCTATAGAATTATAATAGCAATTTTAGACGTCCATAATATTGTATTTTGTAAGAATAGTCCATATTTTAAAAAATTTTACAAAATATGGATACGTTTAGTCCTCCAAAATAGTCCCTATAAAATATAAATAGGGGCTAAAAGTGAATAACATTTTTGTAGGCACTAAATTTGAAAGCTTATAATTTTATAGGGATTAAAAACATATTTAACCCGTATATTTATGGGTTAAATATATTTTTTGTCCTTATAAATACTCCAACTTTTTTGTCCTTATGGATTAAAAACATATTTAACCCGTATATTTATGGGTTTAATCAATTAATTTTTTTAACTTTTTCGATAAATAATTTAATTTTGCATTCATGAAAATATGAGAGATACCATAAAACTATTCATTCAATGAATTTATGTATTGCCTTATTTATTAGATTATGATAGATAATGAAAATGAATTTATTAAATTATGTGAAATAGTACAACTGAAATTAAGTCATAAGTATATTTTAAAACAAAAGTATTGTATCCATATGATTTATTATATAAATCAAATATATGTGTATTAATTCTTTAAAAATGTTATCATTTAAATGATTTAATTTAGCTTAGTTTATTTTCCCATTGAAAATTTAAGATATGGATTTTTAAATTTCCCTTTAATTTAAATATTATTATAAAATAAAGTGATATAATGTAAATTAATTCACTTTTATAAAATAAACGGATAAAATGTAAATTAATTCACTAAATGAGTGTAATATGATTGATTGAAAATATTTCTTTAAAGAAAATGTATTAATTTTTGAATGAACATTCAAATAAATGTATTTTAAAATAATCCATTATTCTATTTAATTTATTTTGTTTTTTATCCTTAATGACCAATTTATGTTCATATAAATGTCAAGATTATAACCCTTTTATGTTCAAGATGTATTGATGTTATATCTGTTTATTATCTTCAACCTTTATATATTCATATTATGTACAAAAAATGTCAAAAACTATATCTATTAAGGACCAAAAATAAAACAAAAAAATTGTGAGAATGAAAACGTCTCATTTTAAGGACTAAAATCAAAATTTTCTATATTTATAAGAACGAAAGACTTTTTTAACCCTTTTTTAATCATATTCTCACACCAAAGTAATATTGGTAAATTTGTTATCAATTTATGTTTAAGTACTAATATTGTATTATGTCAACAAAAAAAATACAAGTAAAAAATATTATAAAAATTAGTTTTAATTACAGTTTTAATCCCCCTATTTTCACTCACTCAGAGAGTTGATCCTCTTATTTTAAAATCATACGGTTGTGGTTTTTTCTCATATTTTTTTAACTAAAAAACACTGATGTGACATTTTTATTGTGTCATGCGACTTGATGATGTAAAATGATCAACCATTAAATTACCATAAAATTTCTATAAGCTTCAATTTAAATATGATATATCATCAATTTTTAGATTAAAAAAAATATATGAAAGAGGGATTAAAGCTGGGTGATTTTTTAATAGGGGGAGTTCGATGTAGATGAATTTGCAGCTAGCATTCAATCCACTACTTGTAGTTAATTACTGTCAAGAATAGGTAACAATGCAGCTCTAAATAAAAAACAATAAAGAGAACACACAAAATTTATCAAATTTGACTGAAACATGCAAAAACACTTAACTCAAGAGCATTTCCTAGAATATTTTGTTTTCCAAAAACATCTGATGAAGTAGGAATTCTTCCATGTTTTTATATAATAAGGATTAGAATGATAAAGAGATGATGGGTTCAACTTCCCTAATAAAACATACTGAAATAAGATCTCTAAAAATTTAATGCACAAATCTGAGACTAAAATATTATTGTAAAACTGTTTTTCTACAAGAAAATATTATTAAAACAACTACAAATTCCAACACTCCTTCTATACGCCCTATGGCATTTATGTCTTGAAATACATCTCTTTAAAATAAATATAATGATTTTCTAAAACAGAACAAATATTTGTTGCACAATAAATTAATCTGAATAATAAAAATGCCGCCATTATCACAATCTTGTGCCATGTTTATCCAACAACTTCGATGTAAGGTCCATTCTCGTTTTCATCATGGTGCAATTGCAAAAAGAGGCTGCATGAAGCAAGCATAAGTGTAAATCACACATGAGACAAAAATGTGTGTGTGTGTGTGTGTGTCACATTGTTAATTGCAGAAAATACAGTTTGTTCAAATCCCGCTACGCTATTGTGTTATATTCGCTATTTGACAACAACTTGTATTAAATTGCGAAACGCAGGACAAAAGAGATTTCTTAAATTCCCGCTACACTATAGCACTATGATAGCCGCTATCTGACAACATTGGAGTGTGTGTGTGTGTGTGTGTGTGTATAGAGAGACAGTGAGAGAGAGTACCGTGCCGACACTGACTGGTTTCCCATCTTCTAACAGTACCTCAACTATTGTTCCTGATTGATCAGCCTGCGAAGCAATGAATGAGAACCAAGTAATTAGAATTGTTTTTCTAATTTGAAGGCGTGTTCAATACATGTTGGGATCAGAAACACCAACACGTGTGTTTGCATACAGTCACTTCTATTTTCTCAAATTATTACCAGTGTCTACAAGCCATTGTCTGTATTAAGTTCGGTGTTTGGTCAACATTTGTGCCTGTGTTTTTTAATAACTAAATAACAAGAGCTAATGCCGTAGACTAAGAGGAAATAACAAAGTAAAACAAAAACAATGTGCATGGTGCATTATATTATAGGTCTTTGTTTTTGTGATTGCTATAGTGAGTTAACCTTTTTATATGGACACATAGGACTATATGATCTAAAGTAATACTGGGACAAATTTCCGGAATAAAGAGGAAAACAAATCAAGATAACAACAAAGTTAATAAAAGGAGAAAGAAAAGAAGAATAGATGCAAAACAAAACCATCTTGAAAAGGACAATACACATACTTCAATTTCATTCATCAGTTTCATAGCCTCGATAATGCAAACAACCTGCCCTTTCTGCACTTGATCTCCCACCTGAAACATCAACAAAGGAATTAGGCTATCCATTATTTTATTTAGCGAACAGAGTAAAAATTAGTTTGAAGTTTCTATGTAGCACCGGCACTTTAAATTAAAGGTGTGCCCGATATCTAACATGTGTCGGAGTCAGACACCAGCACAACACCAACACGTGTAGTTACATTCAATTACTTTCATTTCTTAATTAACTACCATGGTCTGCGTGTCAGTGTTGTATTTAGTGTCTATGTCAGTGCCACATAGGTAGTAAAACTTTGACAAAATTAGTTGCAAAGTTGTAATACCTTATAGTATGATATGATTAGTAAAACTAACAGCTAAGAATTTAACTTCAGTATTATATATGTTCTTTACGTAATATTAATACATACGTTGACAAATGGTGGTTCGCCAGGTCCAGGACATCGATAGAAAGTTCCTGCCATTGGACATTTAAGCTGCGGATGAGATGATGCACTCGTTTTCGCAGGAGGCAAGGCTGGAACTGCATTTGAAGGAGGAGCACTTGGGGGAGTAGAAGTAACAACAGGTGGTGGTGGCGGCAACGGTGCTTGATAAGAAGGAGGATATGCAAGATAGGGAAATGGTTGTTGTGATACTGGTGGAGGCTGCAAAGCTTCCTTTTTCCTTATCATGAGCTCATAGCCTGCTTGCTTAAGTTCCAGCTCCACGATATCTCTAGAATCCACAAGTCTGCACATGAAATAAAATCAGCATGATTTAAACAAATCCAGTGTTGTCAAATAGCTGCTATAGCGTAGAGGAATTTAAACAAATTGTTGTTATTCCGCGATTTGCTATTTAGTACAAAGTGTTGTTTTATAGCAGCCATAGCGACATTTTAGCATTGTAGTTTAGCGGAATTAGAATGAACTGCTATTTTTCGCAAAATCTACCATTGACAACACTGAACAATTCCATCATATCCTAATGTGTGCAGTAGCTTAGCCTTACTTAACAAGTTCTGAAACTTGATCCATAAATGTGGAAAGTGAAGATGCATCTGTAGAAGCGCTTGGACCAGGGGGTTTCCCGTTATGGTTATCTTTCTCTTTTGGTAAAGCACCATTAGGTTCATTGATCAATACAGGTGCAGAATTTGATGAATTTTCAATAGTTGCAACCTACAACAAACAGAGCAGTGTATATGTTACTATTATAAAAAAGAAAATTGGAGCAGCAAGGTTACGGATGATGACCATTTTTTGTTCAAACTAAATTAAATGAGAACTAACCTCGTTAGGAAGTGCTTGAGACCTCCAGACCGAAAATTGCTTCCTTTCGAGGCACTGTGGGACACAACAATAACAATGGAACACATAAATAATCAGGAAGAAAATAATGCACTTCTTCTGGTTACAAAACACTGAAAATTTGTGTAATCCTCTTGTAAGGAAATTAAATCAATAGAAAGACATTTATGAACATATTACTCCAAGACCAAGCTTCACGATAATATTTTCATGTTATTGCAAATATCGTCTTGATTACTCTCAACAAAAACATTTATCGTCAATTGCAGAATCGAACAAATTGCTGTCTCTGAATGAATCCAATTGATTCGCTAAAAAACAAGAGACTGGACAACATATAAATATTATTTTAATGATTGATTTGAAAAATTACTATGAGATAGAACAAAACAAGGGGTGACAACATACGCGTACATGACAAAAGTAAAATATTTTGTTACATAGTAAAGCAAGGAACAACTTTTTACCCCAAGTACAAGTAAACTCAAATGTTAAAATTATCCATTTCTTCCTTCATCTCACTCTCTCCCCAACCCCTTCTTTCCTATGAGCACTCTTAACTTCACAACCAGATTTCACGGGTAAATTCATCGTCAAAGAAATCCGACAACATTCACAACTGGCTACAACCTATACTCACCACCACAATGATGATGATGATGATACGTTGAATATAGTTTGTGCTTCGCAGTTGGTTTTCCTAGATGAATCAGTAAAGGTAGGTCCATATGAGACCAGAATGTGTGAAAAGTTGGGAACATGATTTGAGATGAGGGTTTTCCGGAACAATTTGGTAGGCGTGGACATAATGGTTAAGTTCATCAAGGACATGGCTTAGGAAATTGAGACAGAGATGTCACTGGTTGGGGGATGCCTTAACCCACTGTGGTCAACAAAAGATCGTGGAAAATAGCGGTTCGTTCGAATTCCACTATGATACGGCGCGCCAGTCGCTGTTTGACAACATTTTGTAATGAATAGCATGTCGTGGAACAATAGAGAATTGTTCCAATTTTCCGCCTCTAGCCACTATTTGACAACAATCCCTTAATCGACTAGCTGAATTAAGAGAAAAAGTTAGGGACTGGTGCCCTGCACTCTACATTGCAGATGAAATTAACCACCAAATAACATGAAGAAAAAAAATTGTGATGTCCTTCAATGTGAACCGAATCAACCTATGTCAATAAGGACTATATGCTCAGAACTAAACTTTAATGTTAAGAGAAAATTCACTGTATTCCATATTCTTAATCATGCTTAAACATTCAAAATTTTGAGGGAAAAGGATTAACACAAAATATGTTAACAGGTAATTATTCTTTCTTTCTTCGAGTAAAATAAGAAAAACGGTTAAAGACTAGGCGGCAAATGTTTTGAACAAAACAAAAATGTGGGAAGTCATTGTATCTCCACCCTGTAGGTTTTCTTTTTCAACTCATAAAACTAAGCACAGAAAAGACAGTTATGAAGAATTTTTTGTATTACTAATTTATGCTAAAAACATTAGAATAGTTAATAAAGTGAAGGTATAGACAATAATTTCAGAATTGATATATGCTAAAACAAGAAATAATTAACAACACGCCAGTGACAGCAACGAAAATATAATAAATAGAATAAAGTCAGCCAAATAAGCTTGAATTAAGGCAAATAAACTGAGAACAGTAAACCTTCAATCTGATTCATAAACTATCATTCTATTTCTCATATGATCCTTAAACTATAGAAATTTAATGAATAATCCCTAAACTAGTAAAAATCTATCAAGTTAGATCCTCAATTACTTTCAAATTAGGAGAGAAAGTGATAGCTTAATGACTATTTATTACATTTCAATAGTTTAGAGATCAAAATTGAGATAGAATGATAATCCAGCATTCAAATTGTAGGATCTCAATTCAGCATTCTCAAACAATGAATTTCAGAAACACCATTCATATAACAAAACATACACAAAAAGTAATCACATGCAGTGACATCATCAATTACCATCCAAAACTAAAGATGGAAAAAACAACATACTATCTACGAAGCATTGTCATAAACACGCACACAGGACCTATGAAGCACAGACACTCCTCGGATTAGGCGTGTCACAGTGTTGGACACGCATCGTCACCGACACATATAATTATACTAAATTATGTGATTTTCTCAAATTATTAGGGTGTCCGTGTCGTGTCCGTGCTTCAGAGCGAATTAATAGATCACATATGTTGGTGTCGTGTCAAATACCGACAAGTATTGGACATCAGACACATTTTCCATCAGAAGTGTCAGTGTCAGTGTCGTGATCCATTTTTTCACTTGAGCTATACATATAATATTAATTATTCAAACTTGAAAACCCAGATTCATAAATTTGGTATAAAATCACACACCTGAATCCCATTGGACACGAAATCACAACTCAAAGATCCAAAAGATTGAGATTTGATAAACCCCAACTGCACATTCCTTGAAGAAGTCTGAGACTTCAAACCCAAATGATGAAAAGTTAAACATTTAGGACAAGGAACAGTGGTGAAAGAAGCCATTTTGAACACAACCCACGAATCAAAAACAGATTTTTATTGATTTAGAGCTGATTATAAGGGTTTTGTGTGGTGATAAGATCGATGAAAGGTTTTGGGAATGATGGTTTATTGGTGATGGAGAATACGAAGAACAGAACAGAACAGAACAGAACAGAACAGAAGTGGTTTTTGACAATGTGGCTTCGATGATAACTATGTGTGCATCACTGTCATAGGTTTTGGTTTCCAACTTTCAACTAACTTTGAACCATAAATTTTCGGTCAAACATTAAAAAACAGAGGAATAATATTTTGAGATCCAATTTTCAACAATTTTAGTGACAATTTTTTTCCTCTTTTTTTACTGGACAATAACAATAGAGAGATAAAAATGAACAAAGAGAATAAAAGTATAATGAGAGTATGAGAGAGAGGGTTGTCACATGTTAAAAAATGGATGTTCAAATATCATTTATCTTAAAAAAAAATATAAAACAATGTACTATGTGAAAGAAAAAATTATGAATTACTCTCCGTCCAAAATTGTTTTTAATAAAATGTATAAGAAAAATAAATTAAAATTGAAAAAATAAAATAAAATAAAGGGTTACATTAACAAGTGCTGTTAAGGAAATAAAAAATAGTAGGTTTGGAAAAGAGAAAATTAATGATAAATTTTATGTAGAAAAAAAATTAAATTCTAAAGTTTTAATTGATGGAACAGGTACGGGGCAATGGATGCGCAAGGTGGCCTAACGCGCAAGACTTCAAAAGTTTGTTGATTTTAAAAGTTTTAATTGTTTTGCAAAACAAATATTAATGAAGTAAAAGTTGCTTGCAATATCAATGAAGACATATATTTTTTTTAAAGAGTTGCAAGGTTTTTACTTTTAGTATTATCAAACATATCACTCAAAGACAAATAAAAGGAAGTACTTTTTTTCAATCTAGGGAGTACTAGTAAGTGTTAATTTGACCCATGTTCAATCTAGTGAGCTCTGTGAAGTAAGTACCCAGTAGTGGAAGGAATTGATCCAGAGAGGTAGTTGCTACAAAGTTTAAGGGTTGATCCTAAGAATTTGTTGTCATTAAGAAAAAGCAAGGACAAGTTAATTAGGTTACATATAGAATTGTCCTGAAGAGGGCTTTCTTTCAAGGTAAAATTCATTTAAATTGCTCATGTTACTAATGGTAGAAGTGATGGTACCACTGTGTACATTGAAAAGTGATGGGTGACTTGTGGAGTGGACCTTGCAGTCCATAATATGCATGATATATGCCAGAGACTGAATTGAAGTGCACCTAAAAACTCCATAAAGTGATGCTTTATATGTTACTCAAGAAATTGTTAATTTCAAATTGATAAGTCTGAGTCAGTGTTAGCAGATTATTTTTCCAAATAAGGACAGTGTTAGCAGATTACTTTTCCAGATTATTTTTCCATTCCTACAGTATAATTTGACTTTTGTTATTGAATTATTTTGGTTCACTTTGGTCATGAAACCAAAGTAACACCAAAAATTACTTTGGTCATGAAAGGGTGAAGTTGCTACAAATGTTCTCTCAAAATCTAATATAATGTGACAAAAGCTTCACCCAAAGGACCTCATTCAATCATGTTGGTGGTACCACCTTCAATAATTGAATCAAAAGAAACAAGACTATTATATGTTTACTGATTAAAAGTTTTCAATTGTTTTCTAAAACAAATATTAGAAGCAATATATGTCCTACTAAATGGATACATATAAACAATTTAACTCCAGCAGTAACACAACATTTTATTGATAAGTCAAATGAATTGAGGATTCTCGGCGGGTCGATATTTTTAAACACTGTACACAAAAAGACCAAAGCCTGTGCAACTAAATTGGTTGCTATGTAGACAAATTCAACACTATTCAGAGAAGGGAATGAAAAGAACATTATTGACTACAGAATTAACAACAAAATGTATCTGGGGAAGCTTAGTTGAGGCAGGAGGAGTATTGGTTCATATCACTCCATGATGATGAGCTGCTGCTGCTGCTGCACTTGACCTTCTTATGAAACTTGGGGGTTTTGGGTAGGGTAGGACACTTCATTGACCTTATTCATAGAAAAATAATAATAATATAAGAGACTTATTCTGAAGAGAAATCTAATAAGGCTCACAAATAAATTCAACTTTAAATCATTAATCATGTTACTAGATCAATACTCACCTCCTTGGGATAAAGGGTCGGTCGAAATATGGCATAGGTTGTGCTTTTGGAACAAGTTCCTTCCGCAATCTTTTGATTTCTTCTTCTTCTGCCAACTTTAGTAGATAAAAGAATTCATTAGCATTTAATGAAAGGAAACTTAGAAGCATGGCGAATTAGTGAAGAAATGTTTGAATAGTAGGAGTATACCTTCTGTTGTCTCTCCTTTTCCAATTTATATTGCTCTATGAAGAGCAATTTCTCTTGCATCTGCACAATTCAACATTCATCAAATATTGTTTATATTTCATAACTGATAATGAAGAGAGCTCCATTATTCATAAGTCTATGAATTCCTAAAATTATATCCCTAGGAACTTAAAAATGCAAATAGTAGTGCTAAATCAAGAAAAAACAAAGGCTATTATACAAAGTATTGAAAAAGTACAACAAGGAGGAGAGTTCAGTAACTAAAATTCAGTACTCTATGAATTCAGTAGCTAAAATTATATCCCAAGGACCTTAAAATGCAAATAGTAGTGCCAAATAAAGAAAACACAAAGGCAATCCAAAGTGTTGAAAGAGTACAAGGAGGAGAAAATGAAGATAAAAGAGGCACCTGTTCATCAAACTCAGCGCGGTCCAATGCTCGCACATCAGTATGAAGCTTGAGGTCAACAGGTATCGTAATTTCTTTGACCGGAGGTTTTGCCAAACACTGTAACAATAGCACCAAAAGAGTGTCAAATACCTTGTATCATTATAGTAATATAGGAACATATAGATGCCACTTAACTATAGTGAACTTTTGTGTTTTGGACCACAACATAGTCATATAACACTCAAACACAGTACTTTTCATTACGTAGCAAAACGGCCTTACCTCAGGTTCATCTGTTGTCCAAGGAAGACCTTGTGCAACAGGAATCCTTTGTTTCTCTTCTTCTGTCTTCATTTGTTGTACCTTTTGTTCAAATACCTCCTCTTTAACCTTTCCGCGTTGCTGCATCAATATTCCATAAAAAAATGTCATAATCCAAGCAAAATCTTTGGGTAAACAACAGCATCAATAATAATAATGGATAGAACTTTAAAATGATCAGTCAATCAATCGTGATGAAATTACATCGGTTCTAAGCTTGAAGGGTTCTGGCCGGGTGACTTTTTGCTGCTTCTTTCTCAACCTTCTCCTTCCCCCAATAGTGGTGGTTGTTGATTCTAAGCTCTGCAATTCATTCAATTAAAACTTCAAAACTCTTAGTTGATTAGTATATCATTATTATTCTCATGGTTGTTGAAGAATAAGTGACTCACATTTCTCCTGCTACTTCTGCCCCCTTTAGATGTCAAGCTGCGATTTGTAGAAAGATAACAAAGATCAATAACATAACACTGAAATAGGACTCACTCACTAGTCATGACAACTGATAGACATAACTTCTAACATTCATAGATTAAATTAAAAAGTTAGCTTATTTGTGTTCAAATGCAATCAAATAGCCCTTGAAAAATGTTGATTTTCTGTTAAAACTAATCAAAAAGTATTCAATTGCAACTAAATAGCCCTTAAAAAGAGTTGATTTGTCAAAACTAATCAAAACTCAATATTTACTGAATTACAATCAAAATAGCCCTAATCAAAACTAAACACTTGATTAAGAAAAAGTCAAACTGCAACTTGTAAGGATAATAACAAACATCAACAACACAACACTGAAATGAGCACTCACTTATTCATGACAATTGATCAACATAACTTAGAACATTCATATATTAGATCAAAAAGAGCCTATCTGTATTCAATTACAATCAAAATAGCCCTAATCAAAACTAAACGCTTGATTAAGAAAAGGTCAAAATGCAACTTGTACGAGGATAAGAACAAACATCAAAACGCAACACTGAAATTAGCACTCACTTATTCATGACAATCGATTGACATAACTTAGAACATTCATATATCAAATTAAAAAGTTAGCTTATCTGTATTCAATTGCAATCAAAATAACCCTAATCAAAACTAAACTGTTGATTAAGAAAAGGTCAAACTGCAACTTGTACAAAGATAATAGCAAACATCAACAACGCAACACCGAAATTAGCACTCACTTACTACTCATGACAATTGACACAGACACAACTTATAACATTGATATATTAAATTGAAAAGTAAGTTTATTTATATTCAAATTCAATCAAATAGCCCTTGAAAAAGTTGATTTTCTGTCAAAACTAAATTTCTATTCAATTGCAACCAAATAGACCTTTAAAAAAAGTTTATTTTCAGTCAAAACTAAACAAAACTATATTTGTATTCAACTGCAACCAAATAGCCCTTGAAAAAAAGTTGATTTTCCATCAAAACTAATTCAAATTGAATTGGTATTCAATTGCAATCAAAAAAGTCCTTATCAAAACTAAGCACTTGATTAAGTAGAAGTCAAACTGCAACTTGTACAAATATAATACATCACAAACATCAACAGCACCACACTGAAAATAGTACTCACCATTTATGACAATTGATACACATAACTTATAACATACGTACACATAACTTATAACTAAATTTGTATTCAATTTCAATCAAATAGCTCTTGAAAAAAAGTTAATTTTCTGTCAAAACTAAGCATAACATAACTGGTATTCAAATGCAATCATAACAGTCCTTGAAAATAGTTGATTTTCTCTCAAACCCAATCAGATCAATACCAAATACTTGGATTAAACACAATATGAAACCTTCTACGGTTGCTATCCCTATAAGAAGAGACTGAGTCATGTAGATCCTAGCACTCATCATTCACTATTCATGACAATTAATAGACATCACTTACAACATTCATATATTTCATATAATAAAGTAAAAGTTAGCTTAATTGGTATTTATTTATATTGCAATCGAAATAGCCCTTTGAAAACAAAATGATTTTTTTCACAAAACTAATCAAAACCAGAACACTAGAGATTAACCGGAATCAAACCTTCCACGAGATCCATCCCAAGAAGAAGAAACAGAAGCACGCTGATCCAACCCAAGATTCTGAGACGTCAAAATCAAATCCGAAGCACAAAACGACGAACCAGAAACATCATCATTCTCTCTAACTTCCTTCTCCTCTTTTCCATCTTCATCCTCATTCTTAGGTTCAAACAAAAGCTTCTCAAAAGCCTTAACCAAACTCTGAACCTTCCCTGACCCAATTTGTGTTACACTCTCTCTCACCTCTTCCCTTAATCTCTCTCTACTTCTCTTCACAATCAAACCCAAACCCACATCACCATCTTTCTGTTTTTCAACAACTACATTATCAATTTCAGGAATTTTTTCTTCATGTTCTTCTTCTTCTTCATCTTCATCAACCCTATTCTTAAAAAACTCTTCTTGACTCTTTCTCAAATTCCGATAAGCTACACAAACACATTTCCTATTCTTCTCTTTACAATTACAATTCAAAACACCCGAATCACCATCATCACCCCCTTCCTTCACATCTTCCTTCTGTTTCTTCTTCCCCACAACAACGAATTTCCTTCGCCGGATTTTGGTTTGAGGAGAATTAGGGTTAGGGTTAGGATTAAGGATTTTAGGTTTCTGTGATTTTTTTACGGAACAAGAAGGGGAAGTATTAGGGTTTACATTCTCAGTGTGTTTAGGAGTTTGTTGAATTCTGGATGATCTACAAGCACGCGGTGTGGTTGTTCCGGCGATGATGGAAGACATGTTCGCCGCAGAATACGGTGGCGATTGAATCGGCGATGATGAAAGAAGAAAAAGAAAGGGATTTGAGAAATTTTTGAGAAAAGAGAGAAAATTTCAGAGTGGTTATAGTTCACGGATACTCGTTTTGTTGTAACGGCTAGTTTTACTGGGACATGAGTTTTTTTTTTTTTCTTTTTATTTTTTGATTAAACATGATTTGGACCTTATAGTATAATATAATCATGTTTCCATATTTTGACCGTTGGATTCTTATTTTCGGTTCTCTATGGGGTAATAGCTTTTTTTTGGTTGAAGGTACACTTATCCAGAAGAATCTTTAGAACACTATTTTTTTTTAAAAAAAAATGATATTTGAACAATTATTTTGTGATAATTTTTATGATAATTTTATCTTTTATACTCATTATATTTTTATTATTTTTTATTGATTTGGTTTTCGTGGCAAGACTTACATTCAATTTTTTTTAGGGAGGACCTACGTTCATTTATATTTATATATTTTGGTTGTCCCACAAATTGTCACATAAAATGGTCGTTCAAATAACATTTTTTTTTAATATTATCTTTAACATTATTTTGATAAAAACAATACATGTCTTGCACAAAATGGTGGGATCTACGTAATTTTCATTCAATAATAAAATTGGTGTTAGAATGAGTATTTGAAAAAAGGGTTAGATATGATTTTAGTTTCTATAAATATATTGAATTTTTGTTTTGGTCTCTCTAAAAAATTTCTTCAACCTTTTGTCTTGATAAAAGAGTTAAAGTTCTGAGAAATACTTACTTACCTATGACTTGATCTGTTTTAACATATTTTATTTCTAGTACTGCTATTTATCAAGAATACACCTCATCACGATCTTCCTGAATCGATACGAGTTGTAATTATAAAGGAAGAAGCAGTGTATAATTCAAGAATGAGCGAAAATCACAGCGTGCATGTGTTATAAGAACCCAATTACTTACCGCCAAATCAGTACGCGATGCGTTACTGATTAATATTCTTCGTACAAATATCATTATCCTTTAATTTCGACCCTCGCCTCTTATATTGTTCTCTAATAAGAGGTCAAACATATAAATCCTAAAGTAGCTACAAGCCAGTAGATATATTGGAACTGTTCAAATCTTGGCCAAGAGGAGAGGCCAAGAACTCCTCACCTTATCACCTATCCACTCCACTTCTAAAGGTTACATGAAATGAAATTACTCCTACATTACAGAGCAATAATTCTTGTTAGCATAAACACAAGAAAACATGTACATCAGCTCCTGCTCAAAATAACATGGTTTGCGTCGAACAAAATGAAATCTCATACCGAACTACTACTCCAAGATATCATCTATAATTCAATTAAAATAAGAATAACCTTTTTGGCATACATGAAAATATAATAATCTAATCTAAATATCCAATGAACATAATTTAAGACATTAAAAAGTTACATAAAGTGTTTCTGATATGAGGACGAAGAATGACTTAGTGAGAGGAGAGGAACAATGGAAAGCAGTGGTTGAAGGAGGTATTTCATAAGAGTCCCACATCGAAGGTTCAATGAAGTGCCACAACACATGGTGTGTATAAAAAAATGGGATTGAATTTTTAGTATACAATAATTTTATTCAGCTTTGTATTTCTCTGAATTATGGTTTCATTGTCTGTCTTGGTTAAAATTTTATTATTTTAATTCAAATCAGACATTTTATTCCATAATTTAGGAAAAAATAAAGCAAAATTTAGTAATAATTTGTGTTTAAAGTAAAAAAAGGGCCCATGTTGAATGTAGAATTGTGTCTAAAATCTATTTAAATTGGTGTTTTTTGAACTACAATACTATTGGTTGGCTATTATGATTAGTATTGTTCTCATAATCCCGATCACAGTTGTGAAAACCCACAATAATTTGCGATTTCACTCACCTCTACCAAATCCAAATTGTGAATGGAATTATGAGCTGGATAATGGCGTTGAGTTGTATATATTTAAGATTTTATAAGGTTTAAATAAGTAAATCAACATTTTGATTTTGGTCTATTCCATCTCCGTCTGTTACAAAAACATGTATGTGTCTTGTCCGTCCTAACTACCTAAGCTTATTTTCCACTATTTGTTCTACTATAGGTGTTAGCCCAAATTTTTCTCTATGATATATATAACAATAATATAAACCCATTGTTAGCCTATATTTTACCTTGTTCATATTCGACAAGTAAAAGAAGGTTATAAATTGCAAAATTCTAAGTCCATGATTGAAGCTGCTAAGTTCTTTGGAAGTTGGAAAACTTTCAACATAAAGCTTTAATTCGACAGACTATTGGATTTTTGGAGAAGCAAGTTTTAAAAGTTCAAACACGTGGGAAGCATGCAGTCCTTGTCGAAGACATTTCATAGCCGTTAGATTTGCAGTTTTTTTTTTATGTAGTTTTTCATAGAAAAAAGGGGTCACAAATCTCATTTACATAATTCAAACACTCAAAATACCCAGCTTAGAGAGAAAAGAATCAGAATGTATGTAAAGATTTGTTGAACCATCTTTAAATTAATGCAATGCAATTTACTTTTCTTTAATTTTCTTTGCCTTTTACAATTTTACGTTTTGCTTGCATTACTTCACTGATTTCTGTCAAAAGACAATTATCTTCATTCAAAAAAGTAGTTTTATTCATGTTGTTCATTAAGCATACTATGAATATGCTGAACATCTAAGCATTTTTTGGAAAAAAAATTGCACAACATATCCTAGGATTTCTGTTAGGAACTAAATGAGAAGATCCAAATCCTAGTAAATCTTGTTAAGGAAAAACTGCAAAGTAAAATTGATATGTTACTTCTGAGGGATCTTCGGAAACATTGAATTTGGAAAGGGAACAATCATCCAAGTATGAACAATATTGTCTGAGTGATAGGGTAGAAGTCCCACAATAATTTTGATTTAAGCTTTATGCCAAAAATCAAGTTAAGGCAGATATCAGAATGAATGAATAACTTCAAAGACTTATAACTAGTATGTCGTAGTTTGAGTTTAACTTTTAAAACAAGTCAACTGTTTAGTTCCAAAAGTTAGAAAGAAAAAATCTAATAGTAAATGAAAAAGTTGAATGAAGGAACTTATGAAGATATTGAAGTCCAGATACGGATTTCAACTTATACAAGAAGGTATTACTTAAAAACTAATAGTCAATATATAAGTTCATTTCAATATTTCTAGAAGTCCAAGATAGACCAAGCACAGTAAAGTTATACCATGATCACATTAGAATCTTTTCAATGAAAGATAGCGAATTCAGTTTTTGATGATCGACTCAAGAGGTGGCCAGAACAAGTTTAAATACTCAGGATCATTCGACATAACTGAAATCCGGACGTGCCCTATTTTGCGCTTGGATGAAGGTCGGATTTCTCCAAACAAGGAAGTGGAATTTGAATGAATTGAATGAAGGTCTGTTTCTTACCTATCTTATTATTATCATCATTTCGTGTCTTGGTTAGAAGCTACTTCAAAAAAGTTCCATATCTAAATGGCTTAGCAGAAATGGTCCACTGACTATGTTTATCTCACCTCTATATTTTGTCTAATGAACTACTCACAACAGTAGACTGTCTTTTTACACTTTAAAAAAATTGAAATCTTCCACCTTCACTCCCAAAAGTTATGGGAAATAAAGAATTGGCTTAAAATAAATTTCAAGATAATTCAACCAAGTAAAATTACATAGTTTGTGTCTAACTAGCGTGTAACGGCTAGTTATAATGGGAATCACATGAACTTGTTATTATTTTTGACTCAACATGATTCGGATTTTCGTTTCACTATGGAGTAATGGCTGAACCATGGAAACTATGTACTATTTATTACAAAGGTCCATTTCTTGATTGATTATTCTAAGTTGAGTTCGAAATCCAGCAAGCTGACCGCAGAAAATTGAGCTAGATGAAACTGCTGCTTGTTAAAATGCAGCATAAACACACATTGCAGAGACAACAACATGTACAACAGCTCCTGCTCGAAAGGGGTGGTATTATTGGTATATGATGATAGTTTTTTATTTAACTTTTTTTCTTTTAAATTTTGGTTTTGCTTTTCCGATTTGGATTAATTTTATTAATATAATCGTAATTGGAAAACCAACATCAAAGTTTAGGAAAAAATAACCAAAATCTAGTAAAATTTTCTGTTAAAGTAAAAAAAACACACAATAATAGTTTTAAATTGTATCTAAAATCTACCATCCTTAAAAAAAAGAGTATCTAAAATCTACTAAAAAAATAATTATGGTCTGAAATTCTTTCAATTAATTTCTTTAAATTTTTAAATAATTTTTTATAGTTTTTTTTTGTTGAATTACATCATAGGTCCCCTTTAAGTCATTTAATTGCAAGAAATTAGTCCTTTACAATTTTTCTATATCATTTTTTTATAGGCCAAGAGATAGGTGAGACATCAAGGTGAGTTTGAAGGACAAATACCCCATCATATACCGCCTACTCATAAGTTAATTAATTGTAACAAGTTGATACTTTAAGTAATTTTCGTAACACTTAGATCTTTTAAGTTATTTAATTGTAACTTTTAGATCCCGAATAACTTAAATTTTTAAGATTTGAAATCCCCAAAATTATTACGGTTAAATAACTTAAAGACCTAATTCTTTTGGTTTATAAATAAAGTTGTTGTAAATTAGCAAAGTGAGTGTAAATTAAGAAACATTATACACAAATTTACGTATTTGTCCTTTAGACCTTAATGGTTTTAGGTTGATCTAAGTTAGCAACCTCATATATTTACTTCCTCTGTTTTAAGATGTGAGTGTTACTTTACATTTCCAATACAACTTTAATTTATTTCTTCCAAATTTACCATCAATAAATACTGATCAATAAGTAGGATGGGGAAGTTAGAGGTTGTTTAGATAATTAGTCAAAGTTGGGAGAAAATATTTAGTCAAAGTTAGAGGTTGTTTAGATAAATATTGGTATACATCACTCTGACATTGCTTCTAATACTGGTATTTTATACTCTCTCCGTCTCATATTAAGTGACACAATTGACTCTATCAGACATACCAATGCATATGTTTTATCTTTAATTATCTATTAAAAAAAATTATGAAAATTTCATATTTTGAAAGTATTTATCGAAACGAATCCAACATCTTATATTATATTATTTATATTTGTATATTAGTATAAAAATAAGGTCAAAATATGTCAAGTCAATAATGCACAATTGCACATTGTCAACTGAGAAAATGAACTTGAAGTATTGGGGGGAAGCATCTTCTAAGTACCATTAAACTGAGCCTTCCCGAGGTATGTGTGTAACTAATAAATCAGCCTAATTGTATAACAGAGTATATAATCTTGGTATAAAGTGACCTTCTGCATCGTTCGCTCTTTGTTCATTCAGTAAAAAGTCTCAAATCGAAAATAACAGTTAGTGGACCATTTTTGTTAAGGTAATCTAGCTATTGAATTTTTTTGAAGTAGTTTCTAACTAAGATATGAAATGAAGTTAAGTATTACTCAGAGCTAGGAGTTTGTAATCATAGTTATGTAACATGTCCTTCAAGACAACAAATGGAGAAAGTTGATTATGGTCGAAAATGATATTGTTCACTTGGCTTGAAGTTGGAACATGCATGACTAGTTGATTCTTCATTTCATCAAATTCGACTACATGTAGATTGAGTTCGAAAAAGAAAAAGGAAGATATTTAGGCACTGTTTTATACCCCTCACGTTGTCTATAAAATAACAATCACATATATAGGTTGAGTGGGTCTTTTTCTCAGTGATTATGGGTAATAGTTATTTAACTACTAAATAAAATAAGCCTAGTTGATTACAACTCTAACCATGCTCAGAAATGAATCAACTCTAAATCCCTATATTTTTACTCCATTAACACAAATAGTCCCTACCATCAATTTTCTAACGGTATGCTGACATGGCAGTTACAATGTTTTTATTTAGTGGCTAATTTATACTTAATTTGATTAATTAACACAAAAGACAAAATTATGCAGAACAGGGTCAAGAAATTTCTCCAGCTCTCAACAATCAATAGAATCCACAAGCCAAAAATTATCTAACACAAGATCAATAACAAAATCCTTAGCAGAAGTCAATAACATGACAACAGTTTAGATCTTTACTAAATTATACTAACAGTAAATCATGAACGAAAAACAAAAGCAAACATTTTGAAATTATTTAAGTAATTATAGTTGGCATGCATTTGGTCCCCATCATTCATTCACATTTCACAGGTTACGTACAATGAGGAATTTCTTCACATATTTTCCAGAACCAATATCACGCAAGGCAGAAAATCCTCGGTTGATTTCAATTCTCAATACAGAAGCAACATGCAGAAATGGTTCCTCTGTTGATTTCAATTCTCAACCGAACACTCATGAAGCCTTGAGCTTTCCAGCGGGAGCGGTGTCCTTGCGAGATGGAAGCGGCGGCTGCGGAGCTGGATGAAGGCAGAGGAGTAAGGGTGTTTAAAATTCTAAACATATATATTTCCAAATTTTCGAAAATAATTTGACTTTTTTTTTCGAAATAAAAATTTTGAAATATATATTTCGAAAATAATTTTAAAAAAATTATGGAAAATTAAAAAATTTTGAAATATATATTTTTCGGAAATTATAAATTTTGGAATTTTCGGAAAATATATATTTCAAAATTTTAAAAAAAAAATTGGTAAAAAAAAAATCCTAAATTTCTTTTTAATTTTTACAATTTGTTTATTTTTTTAAAAAAAAGGCACAAATGCCATGTGAACCTTTAAAAAAATGAAAAACAAAATTAATTATACAGTCAACATGCCACATAATCAGATATGCACAGTCAGCATGCCACTCGGCTCGCCACGTCAGCAATTCTGCACAGTCACATGGGTCAGGGGTTAAAATCAAAGAATCTTATTTTACAGGGTTGGAATCTTAAAAAAAAACATTTACAGGGGGTAAACCGGAACTCGCTCAAATTACAGTGGGTAAAGACATATTAACCCTTTATTTAACTTATTTTCTTTAATTTTGGATTTTCCGTGGTCTTGGTTTCAAGTGGCCTCATCATATGAACGAGGCATTCCTTATGAAGATGATATGGAATCTTATCAAGCAACGAGATAAGCTCTGGCGTAGAGTTCTTTATAGTAAGTACGGTAGAAATAATGATCTTAATAACAATATTAGCTCCCAACCTTATGACTCTCCCCTGTGGAAAGCGATTGTAGGAATCTGGAATGATTTTAAGCGTCGTGTTATTTGGCAAATTGGGGACGGGAGAAGTACTAACTTTTGGCTCGATAAGTGGGCCTCGAGTAATACTTCTCTCTTCTCTTATGCTAATCAATCTTATGTGGATACTACTATTTCAGTCAAGGATGCTCTTAATACTTCTGGTGAATGGGATCTAAATTTTTTGATCGATAACTTGCATGTGGACATTGTCAACCAGATTTTAGCCCTTCCAACCCTTTCTGATTTTGATGGTCCAGACACTGTAGGATGGGGAGGAACTAACCCTCTCCAGTTTACCGTCCAAAGTGCTTACAATTTGCAGCAAGAGACCTTTTTGGCTGTGGGAGGTGATTGGAAGACCTTATGGAACTGGAAGGGTCCCCATCGTATCCAAACATTTATTTGGTTGGGCGCTCATGGAAGGATCCTTACCAATTATCGTCGTAGCAAGTGGGGGGTTGGTATTTCCCCTACTTGTCCTTGTTGTGCGAAAGAGGATGAAACAGTCATTCATGTCCTTCGTGATTGTGTGCACGCCACTCAGGTATGGCTCAGACTTGTTCCGTCTAATTACATAACTAATTTCTTCTCTTTTGATTGCAGGGAGTGGATTTTCAACAACCTTAATAAAAAAGGGATTGGAGATAATCCTGCTACTTGGCAGACTACTTTCATGACAACATGTTGGTATTTGTGGAATTGGCGAAACAAATCTATTTTTGAAATAGGATTTCAATGACCATGCAATCCAACACTAGTAATTCAAAAGTTTACTAGAAAAATAGAAGACAATACAAAGTTGGTGCATAAAAGTTCGCATCAAAAGGAAACTATATATATCGGTTGGGTGCGACCTCAGATTGGTTGGGTTAAGCTTAATTGTGATGGTGCTTGGAAGGGATCTGGTACTCTTGCAGGGTGTGGAGGGCTTCTTCGTGACTCTGATGGCAGATGGATCAAAGGCTACTTCAAGAAGATTGGAATGTGTGATGCTTTTCATGCTGGAATGTGGGGCATGTACCTAGGTTTGGACTTGGCGTGGAGGGAGAATACCACTCATCTTATAGTGGAGAGTGACTCAAAGGTTTTGGTCGACATGATTACTGAAAATTGCAATTTTGGTGGAACGACT
>Ga0228710_1001909_pt1 | contig 32200 bp, 17 predicted proteins | sample MedpolnodulmetaG_FD_177995 | JGI IMG/M metagenome (GOLD analysis project Ga0228710, IMG submission 177995) | Root nodule microbial communities from Medicago polymorpha collected in Santa Monica, California, United States - pink nodules | ecosystem: Host-associated > Plants > Roots > Nodule... | reverse complement strand
AATTTTTTTATTTTGTTTTTCGTCCTTAATGGTCATTTTATGTTCATATAAATGGCAAAATTATAACTCTTTTATGTTCAAATTGTATCCATGTTATGTCCGTTTATTATATTCGACATTTATATATCCATATTATGTTCAAAAAATGTCAAAAACACGTTAAAATTATATCCATTAAGGACCAAAAACAAAATAAATTTTTTTGCGAGGATGAAAACATTCAGTTTAATTTTATAAGGACTAAAATCAAAATTCGTTATATTTATAGGGACGAAAAACTCATTTAACCCTTAAAAAGACAAACATTAAATAATGACACCTTGAAAGTTGTGATATATTTTTTTTTATAAATATGGCCAAATATTGTTTTGAAAATTTTCTATATATAGGTCCTGATGGAGTAAAATACAAAATTTATATACATTTATGTATTAACATAAGGAGTTTTGTTTTTTCTTTTCTGACTATATTCATGTCTCTGGAATGCTCATGTCTCCGGATCTGCAACGTTGACGATGCCAAAGTCATTGATCGGGTTTGCACATGTTCAAAGTTAATCTTTCAACCTGAATCAAATAAACACTGCACTAAGATGAGAACTCAAAAACACACCGCATAAATACGGGAAATCAAAACAAACAGAGTAAAAAAATCATAGGTTAGTGTCGTACTAATGCATGCATATACATACACGAGTATTTCACTAACAATTATTTTATCGTTGTCAATCGACTATCATATCATACTAAATGAGTGAATCTCCGTACTTATTTCCCTTCTTCTTTCCTTCATTAAAATTCCTCTCTTATTTTGAACCAAATACAATCCTATGAACTAAAACACCTTTAATAATTTCAACATACATTAATTGATAAACTATGTAATGATCTAAGATAAATCAAATAGAATAAAATAGGGATAAGTTTCATAAGATATTTTATGTCATGAGTCATGCTTTTTAAAAGAATCTAGACGAATCTAATATGACAAGTCATTATTATGTTTATTAAAGAATATGTCAATTTCTAATTTATATGAATAGTAATTGGTGAACGAATAATTAATCAAAGAAATAAGTTTTAGAGTAGTCCTAGCTTTTAATCTCTTGGCATAATTTCACCTATTGATGAACATCTTTTAATCTCTTTAACCGTTGTAAAATTTTGGTTTTTCCTTCAGAAACAAGTGTCAGTTACATGAGTAGCCATTAAATCCAACAAATGGTGGCTGTTTAATGATCCATGAGTATCCAAGGTGTTCAACCACGTCCACAAGAGACAAACATACACTTGTTGAAATGACCGAATAGTCGAATACGAAGAGGAGTAAATCGTTCATTCATATACGATATAATCAACGTTATTATGGTTTATTCATCATTAATAAGGATTGAGTTTATTAAACAAAAGTATAACAACGAATGAGATGTGCAAATATAAAAGGAAGAAAAAATCAGAACCATCAACACCGCATTTTAGATAAGATATAGGAAAAGGCTGAAGTGGAACCACCTCTGCATGTTTGCCAAACATGTAAGCTTCTTGATATTCTTTTTTGGTATTAACCTCTGGTTTTTAAAGAACTCTAATAAGATTGAGTTTCACCGAGAGATAAAGTATCCGTTTGTTTTAGATTTTAGTAGTCTAACGTGTTTTTGTTATAATTTTTTTAACAAAGAAATTTTTAAAGAAAGCTTCAATTGAATGATCTGTTTGAATAGTTTATCCTAAAATGTCATTCTAAGTATTTAATCATTTGGTTATAATTTTTTTGGATACTAAAATTTTGAAAAATCTCTAAAAAAATAACTATTTCAAATAGTTTTTCATAAAAATCATTTTTAAAAGATGTAAATTTGAAAAAAAAAAGTGATTTTTACTATGTAAAATCTCGAACAATGAATATTTAAGTTAGTGAATGTTAAAATCTCTTTTTTAAGAGATATCAAATGAGTTTGAAATAACTTTTACTATTTTTGAGTAAATTTCAAAAAAATCCATTTTTAAAATTACAAAAGAAAAATCCATTTTTTTTAAATTTAAAACAAACGGAACCAAAGTAGGACAAATAATTGTTTTAATCAAATATCAATTTTTTTTAAACAATTTGTGAATTTGTTAATCACTTGAGCTGAATCACAACCTATTTACGAGTACCATGAGATATAAAGTGTCATTTAATAATGCTGACTAGACTTTCAGTTTTGAACCAATTCTTCATTATAGTGGCTGTATACTGTATTGTTTTGAGATCACATTTATCCGTTCCTTGATGACAATTACAACCTGTCAAGTCAATTTTGAATCGAAATGTATTTTAATTTTAATTTTAAAATATCATAATTTAACTTTACTTCATGTCCTTTTATAAGCTTTTTTTCTTCTTATCAAGCAGTCTTATTAGAAATTTATTGAACACAAGTAGAATGTTTGAGATTTGAAGGATGATCCATGTATCTATCATATCATGCATTATCTCTGCAACTTAAATTAAATTTACAAATACTACGATTTTCTTTTTTATTAATTATTTTCTCTGCTTAAAATCCAACCAATATTAAAATTGGTTGGTCGTATTTTGAACTCGGATATGCTAAATTAGAAGGAAAAAAAAGTTTGTGGAGATACTCTGAGGTGACTACTATGGAGCTAAAATTCCTACACCTCTCACTCAAACACATTATCACATTGAATCTCTTCCCTCTCATTTCTTCTCCTCCCCTTCTGTTTCCTCAATTAAAACTCCTCTCAAACCACACACACCCTTATAATTTCAACATGCATCAACTAAAAAGTATGTTTAAGGTGATAAAAGTAAAAGATAAAGATCTTAAGCTAAAAAAAAAAAAAAAATTTTTAAAAAAAAAAAACTAAAAAAAAAAAAAAAAAAAAAAAAAAAAAAAAAAAAAAAAAAAAAAAATAAAAATCTTAAACAAAAAAAAAAAAAAACATTTTTGAACAAACAACACTCTAATTTCCCATCCATTTACACAAAATTGAACCAAAAAATAAAGAAAAACAAATACACAGAAAGAAAAAGAAGAAAACATGAACATGACTAAATTAATGTCCAACAAAACAACCTAGTAATACTGCAATTCTAACCTTCTAGCACACAAGGTACAAAAAAACTTCCTCTTAATCTTAAAACACATAGGCAAAAAACAAAACCTCCATTGCATCTCAACATCCATAGCTTCAACTTTGCCACCACAATAAGGACAACAACCTGATGCTTTTTGTCTTCCTAGTTCCTTCTCTTCTTCATCACAAATATACACAAACCACATTTTTCTCCTGCTAGATTTGTTCTTCGATTTCACTTCTGTTGTTGTCTTGTTCCTTTCTTTAGCTTTAGAAGGAGAAGGGTTATTGCTGATTTTCAAAGAACGACCCATCAATCACAAGTACTTATACAATGTACAAAATGTGGTTGTGGTTGTGGTTGTTGTAGCTAGGTTAAATAATATAGAATATTCCCTTTGATATTGATTGATTATTTCAACTCTTTTTTCTTTTTGTGCACTTCACTGCTACTAGTTTTGCTTTTTATGAGCGAAAAGAATATTGATGATGCATAAATAAAGGTTTAAGTGTCTAAAAACTTTGTATGGAAAATATTACGGTAATGACGGCTTGAATTGAATATACAAAGAAAAATAAGGGAACGCGCCGTAGATTTGGACCATCTTCAAGTGTAATGCAATTTGAAATACATAATGACTCAAGTGAAACGTTTTTGAAAATGTTTATTAATTATTGTGTGATTCGTTTTTATGAAATTTATTAACCACTTTAGTTCAATTGTTTGGGTTGATGATGTGCGATTCTTCTCACTAAACTATTAGACAAAAATATGATTATATTTAATAAGTGAATTTGAGATCATTAGTTAAATATATATATAAAAAATAAAAATAGATGAGTTTTAGAAACAATTTTTAACATTCGTTCTTTTATTGAGTGAAATTTATATATGTTTCATTATTTTTTATGTGAGACTTGTTTTTAAAGTGGAAGACTTGTATTGATTTGAAGCAATTAAATAATGAACATTAGGCTGTTATAAAGCTAATATTCCTAATACTACTTAAAACATTCTTCAAAAAAGTCGCAGCACTCCTTAAAAATTTACCATAAAAGGAAAATGAATAAGAGAAGTACTAAGAACACTTAAGAGCCTATTTGAAAAACTTCCCAAAAACTCTTTTTTAGTTTTTAAAAATTTGTTTGCTAAACTATTCTTAAAATTACAGTTTTGGAAACTGTTTTGAATTTTTTAGTTTTGGGGACTAAAAAACTAAAACATGAAAAATGATAACTATTGTGAGAAGAGGACTTGTATATTTCAAAAACTGAAAACAAAAACTATTTCAAACAGGCCTATCTGACACTCTTTTTAACGCTTATTTTCTTATTGAGTGAATTAAACATGGATCCCACAATTTATAAATAAGTTCGACATAAAATGGTATTTGACCCAACAAATGACCAAATGGTTCAATCAATAATTCAGTGACCTTTGTAGACCGATCCAGTTTTTAAAACTATGTACAAATTACTTGTTACCAAACAAAATACACCATAGGATATCAACAAGAAGTCACCAAAATTTTGAATCAACGGTTCACCAAAGAACAGCATTATCTTTCTGGAAAAAAAAACCTTGTTTTGCAAATTAATCAAGAGTATGCCAATATTGTCTAACAAGTAAATAAGTGTAAATGTGGTAGGAATAGGAATAGAAGTTGTGACACGTGGCAGCACTGTTTTTCTTGCTCCTGCTGTTGGTGTTTATTGCTTTGCCTGGTGGGTGGTTCTCAGGAGTGAGGCAGGGTATGCTTGCTACTTGTAAGTATACTTCGCCTCATTATTGTTGAGGTTTCCTCCTTGGTTTGGGTTGTGGGTGTTCCGTATATATGCGGCACCTTTTGTAAGTTTTTAGTTTTTTCCGCGAGTTTTGGTGCATCTTACATGTACTCGATGAGAATAAATTTTGCCCCTTAAAAAAAGAAGTTGTGACACGTGATAGTATCTTATTCTTAACTTATTGTCTCTGCGGGTAGGTTGCTGCATTTTTCTTTTCTTCCTCCTACTCCCACATGCAAAAAAGTGAGTTTTTTGTTTTTCGAATGGTAGCTAACAAATCTTTTCCACCAAGTCGACACATAAGGATCTATCGACCTCTTTCAATTTTGTTAAAGAACACATAAATTCACCTTGTTTTTGCTTTTAATACCTGTCGCCAAAGTGTACCCATTTGTTAGCCATTACTACTACCACTTGCCATGAAGAGTAATCAAAACAAAATTTTCAACACTAACATTTTTTTTTTGTTTTACAAACATCCATTCACTTGACCAAAGGGATTTTTTTCATCACCAACCCATTTCCACATAAAACTTCTATGGGTTTACACAATCATAACTTTAAGAGCATTATTAATATTTTTATTTTAGAGTAAAAATCTATTTGTTGGCAGCCAATACTCGGTGGATTTAGTCCCATATCGAATAGATAAGATTATTAAGAAAATTTTATAAAGAGGATGCACTCTTTACCGTACAAGACGGTTTTGTGAGGTTGTATTAGACTCAACTACAATTTTTAAGATGGTATCAGAGCTTATCAGGTCTATCATTGGGCTTCCTGCATCGTCCATGCTTTAGACCCATTGGACCAGAAGCGTGAGCTTACCGTACATTTTCATACTATGAACAAATTAGCCCCTAATTTATTACAATAAAGAAACTAATTTGTCTTTAATATGAAAATGTAAGGGACCAATTTAAATTTTATTTTTGTTATGGACTGAGTTAAACCGTCGGAAAATTGTGAGCGAACAAAATGAGTCTTTACTCTTTATTTTAATAAATTTTACAAGGCATAATAATATATATGAAAACTATTTAAAATACCAAATTCAATAGAATCAATCTTCTAACTGTAATTAGTTCTTGTTATATTTTTTATGTTAAACTCTCCTCTCTCTTTTGTGAGCCGTTGGCTGAAACCTTAATTTCTTCTCCTTCATCCACTAAAGAGGGGTGGTTTAGAGTCAATTTTTGACCCCAAATCACCTCTCTAAATAGTTTTTCTCCTTCCCTTCTATTTAAATAAGTGATTTTCACATCGAATTAGGTTTTCCTTTTGTGATTTTGTCGTCTTAGTGCGACGTTGTTTTGTTTGTCGTCTTTGTGCGACGTTGTTTGTCTTTTCCCTTGTTGTTCAGGTGTTTGTTCGATTTAGATTGTCAGATCAGCTTCGACCCAGTGCAGATTCAACCAATGACTTTGGCGCCATCAACGTTGCAGATCCGGAGGCAGAGCTATTCCAGAGATTTTAATATAGTCATATTTGTAGGCTTATGTACTTTGTCATTTTATGCTATTAACATGGATGTCATGAGTTTGTTCACAGATTCATCATTTTTCTTTTTAGCAAATTTGTATTGCATCGATGTACTCTATCAATTTGAATGAATGAATGTCGTTTGTTTTGTGTAAAAAAAAAAAATCAATATTCTACCAAAAGACAAAAGAAGTTTATCCACAAATATAGTCTTTTTTTTTTTTTTTTAAGAAATTTATACAAAAATATATTTTTTTTTTTTTTTTTTAAAGAACTTCGATCGAGAGCAGCCAATTAGACATCTTATTGGAATATGACCTTATAAGAAGGCCGGCATAGTCTCCTTTTCTTAATGAATTTATTTTAGACGAGGCCTAATTTAAAACGATGTGACATTCATTGATTATTTATACATGATTTTGGAACGTTTTTGTGTGAGATTTTGGATGTTTGTTGAATATCTTTTAACTCGACTTATTGAATTTGATTCTGGTGCAAAAAATTGATTTTGAGTTTGATTTTGGGGTAACGAGTGTATGAAGTATATTGCTTAAAATAATAAAAAAAATATAGCGAAGACCTATTTTGGACGCTAACAAAAATATTGAGATTCATTTTGATCCCTTGCAATAAAAAATGCGACTTTTAATCTTTAAAAAAAAAATCAAGCTATTTTAGTCTTTAACTGAACCTCCATTGAAAAATGTGTTTATTTTATATATGAAGTTTTAGGCCGACGTGTCACTCTACCATATCATAATATGGTCGGAGTGTTTCACGATGAATTAAGAGATAATATGATTCGTGATAGTAAGAAAAAGAGACAAGTTTTTTATTTTTACCAACATGATATAAATCTCTTAATTATATCTTCTTACTCAAAACACATAAACCTCTGTCGAAATAATTTATTTAGGCTAAAAGAATCAACTTTGAGATTGATTGCAATATATGTTGCATATAAACCTCCTCCATCAAGTGGATATTTTCTCTATTGCAAATTTGGTCAAATCAACATCAAAAGCTTTGTGGTTGAAATCTCATCAAACCTTTCATATCCGAAGAAATGTCTTTCAAAGTGATCCATTTCTCTTGTATTCATAAGCAAGTGCTATAAGTTTCTTTCAAAATAAATTCATATAGCCTAACAAAATTGAAGTGATGAATGTGCTTAAATGAAGGTTTATGTTTATGAGAAAGAAAATACCAATTTAGAGATTTAGATTTTAGGTATAATGCCTAACTTATCGCTTTTCAATTATTATCAATAATCAAATTGACTCTTAATTCAATCACGTAACACGTAAACAATTTTTTTTTTTTTTTTGTGTTGTCTAGGGTTCGAATCTCGAGCCTTACATATATTATGCGTCTTTATCAATTGAGATAAGCTCACGATGACAAACAATATTATGATATAATAATGGATGGATACATTGGATGAAAATTTCACATATATCTACACTTAAAAAATAAAGACATGTGCCAGCACCCCTTGTAATGTTTTGTTTGCGTAAGTGGAGGAGTGAATTGGGAAGTGATGTGTAACTGTCCTTCTGTGGCACCATTTCCATGCATGCAGTATGCACCGATCATTGTTGGTTCTGATTTCTGAAATCTGAACAAGAAGATTACTATGTTATGGTCCGTGACCGAATGCCAGTGCTAGCTGCTTTTCAATTTATCGTTCTTGTTGGCCTTTTACAATAACAGTTGTTTTCTGCACTTACTTTATAATTTTGTTTTATTTGTTAGATTTTTATTAAACAAATTATGCTTCTATATTTATTGATTTTTTATGTTTCTAAGGGCTTTTGGCCGTTGGTAATACCCTATTTTGGTGAGAGTGGTCTCATTAGTAACACAACCATTCGCACCCATTTATTATTTCATTTTTTTAAATAAAAGGTGGCCTAAGTTCTTCACACCCACTCAATATAGCTGTCAAAATGGATTAGTCTATATGCTCCGGTCAGGCCGAATAAAACATAAGGTTTAGGCCTTATACTTCTAGCCCGAGCTTTTTCAGGGCTTTTTAGCCTCACTCTAAATAGCCCACTACCCATTAGGGTTAGCCCGTATGGGCAATGAGTAGTCCTTTTGACCTAGAAAATTAAAAATTCTAAACATATGAAGCACTAAAACTTTACCTTTATTTAGCCACACATATATTTTATTTGATCGAACCAGTTAAAAGATAGTTTAACGCATAAATGTTAAAATAGATAAATAACTTCAAGTTTATTGAAAGGAGAAGTTTAAATTTTTATGAACTTTTAAACTTTAAAAGATCGTCGTTTTAAGATAGAAGCTGGTAAACTCGGAGATTGCGCCACTCCAAAGCATTCATGTTTTTATTTTGTCTTTTTCCTTTTGTATTTTTTAATAAAATTGTTTGGATAATTTTTTTTAATATTTTTAATAATAATGATTTTTTTTAATAATGTTGATCATAATTTTTTTGGACGATATATGTTTTAAAAAAATTAAAATAAATAAGGAAAAATCCATTTAGCCAGCTGTCCATAAGATTATGTTTGGATTTATGGAATATGATTGAATAAAATGGAATGAAATGTTATAGTTATACTCTATTGTCTGGATTTGTTTAAAATGAATGGAATACAATGGAAACTATTTATCCCATACCACCATTTCCTTCTATTTTTCTTTTTGACAAAATTTCTATTTTTCATTCTCCCAATTTGGGGTGGGGTGTATGTAATTGAGTGGAAGATTTTAATTGAATAATTACTCTTTTATCATTATTTTTGTTTCATCAATGAAACAATTCTCGATCCATTTCTTTCTCCTTTTTTTTTTCTATTTCTCAATTGCTTGTAGTCTTGATGCTTTTGGTGTTCCCATGTGCTTTGTTCCTGTTTCCTATTCATGATTCTTAAAACTCGTTGCATCTCGTCATCTCATTAACAACCCATCATATGTTAATTTACATTTTTCATGTGTTATTGTTTCTTATGCCTTAAAAACCCATTTTCACATTTTTCATGTGTTATTGTTCTTATGTCTTCAAAACCCATTTTCATGTCATCATTAAAAAACAAGTGCATCACTTCTTCTGTCAAACCATGAATTTTCGATATGTTAGTTTACATTTCAGATAAAAGTAATAGATAAACTTCATACATACTAAACTAATTAAATTCAAAAATAAGAAAGTGTAAAAATCAAAGAGAAAAAGACAACGTTAAGATTTAACTATTTTAATTTTACCTAATAGTTCCTTAAAAAACAAAATTCTACCTAATAGGTATATAAGGGCAATAATGGAATAAAAAAGTCATAATTTATCCATTCCATTCACTTTTCAAACAATGGAATAAAAAGTTTGATCAGTTCTGTCGTAAAATACCCAAACTCTAAAATGAAGTTTTATTCTATTCCGTCCATTCCATTATCTTTCATTCTGCTCTGTTCCGTTCCATCAATCCAAACAGAGTCTAAATGACCGAACTTGGATCGTAAATTTAGAGCTTATACTTAAATATGATTTTTTGGTCCAGTTTGTTTTACTTTTGACACACTACTAAAAAAACAAAAATTAGTGAGAGATATTTAGTGAGGGAAAACGTGAAATCCCTCTCTAATTCCGTCACTAAATTTTGCGACCAAGGAATTTGTGAGGAATTTCATTTTTTCCGTCACTAATTTCCCTCGCTAATTTTGCTTTTTCTAGTAGTGACAACTCTACATTCTCTAAATATTCTACAAAAAACATCATTAATTGAGTGGACTAATTTAATTTTGAAATTTAAAAAAAATGAGGTTATTATATGGTTGAGTTATGAATGTTGTACCAAGAAAAAAAGTTGATGAATGAATGACTGCTAGCTAGCTACTTGTTTAATTTAGGCGACCACCATGTCAACGATTACAACGTCAGCAGCACCATGTCTGCCATAGACATCATCCTTAATCTTCATGTTTATCACGTTTTTATAAGTGAAACGTGAGATAATATACATTGCTTGGTAGTTTCGTCCAACCATATATTTAAAAACAATCATTTTGGTAGCAGAATACTGTAACGAAAATAAAAAATCATGATTGCTGCATGAGATTCAAATGAAGAAATAGTAAAATTTCACGAGTGGAAATAAGATAAACAATACGGGAAGAAACCGCTAGATGTGAAAAATAAATTATGAAAAACATATTAAATGTATTTATATATAAAAGATAATTTAGCGATAGTCAAACATATTCCAAACAAATTTATTACTTCAACAATTTTTCTTAGTACTCTTGTTTTTTTTAAAGTATTTTTATAAAAAAAAAGGACGGAAGGAGTAACATTTATATTAGAGCTAGGGATGAGAATAGACTAGGCCGAGCTAGGCTTTGCAAGGCCTAAGTCTGACCTGCCATATTTTCTTAAAGCTTAAGTCTGCCCTGCAGCCTGTCATAGGCACTTTTTAGGCCTGAGTCTGACCTTCTGAAAGTCTGATACGGCCTGCTAGCCTGTTTAAAAGCCTATATCTTATGAACATCTTTAAATAAGCAATATGAACTAAGTTTAAATGGACTAGCAAACTAATAGTTCAATTAAATTAAACTCTCTTTTGATAATCAACACGAGGTTTTAGGAAATTCGACTATATATTGTATCATATTTCTATTATAGTTTATAATAATACATTTATATATGCAAAAAATTAATGTATATTAATAAAGTTTAAATTATTGAAAAAGTTTACAAATTCATATTTTAATTCAAAGTACAACATATAGTATAATAATAAATAATATTATTCATATTATTTAAATAGGTGGTCTAATAGGCTTAAGAGGTTTTTTCAGAGGCATGTGGTCTGGGCTTTTAAGCTAAATAGACTTTAAAAAAAAAAACCTAGGCCTTCTCTATTTAAGAAAAAAGCTTGTCCTGACCTGATCTATCGTAGGCCCCTGTAGGCCGGCCTGATCTATTCCCAACCTTTCTAGAAATTGTGTTAGCACTAGAGATATGTTCCCTACGGCAGCCATAGTGCACGTAATATAGTTATATGACTTATGCAACGTATGCAATGTATATAGCGTGACATGTAGTATAATGATCGATCTTTCAAAAACATGTAGTATAATAATCTTCTCTAAAAAAATGTAGCATAATAATCTAAAACCAAATTTAGTCAACAAAAATAAAAATCTAAACCCAAATTAAAAGAAGTGTCCACTTGCAAAAACTGTCCCCTTTGTACCTAGCAACTCTGTTAAGTTGGAAGTACTGAAAAAATGACCATGCCTAGTTAAATTGTATTTTTCGACTTTTATTTGATATTTATTGAAGTTCTAATAAAAATTATTATATAATATATCGATTTTTGATTCGGATACCGAGTTTTCAAAAAAATAGTTAGAGATTAACATGCTGTCAGTTGGTAGAGCTGATGCTTCTTAACATAAATGAAGACATCGTTAATGAAATCTCACTTCAAATAGTTGTAGACTTTCTCGCATTATTGTCACATAGCATTTAGGAATAATCTACATTGAAAGAAAAACTACGTTTTATTGACAGTGAGCAACCTAGGTTCATTCATGTGCAAAAATAAAACAAAAGACTTGTTCAGCTTGCATAGAGGCATTACCCAACCCAATTATGATTCCAAAGCTATATGAATTTTTGACAACTTAAATCAAGATCACACTGAACCAATCACAAGGTATGTTAAAGCATTTTCAATGATGAGTTCTTTATCCAACAGAGACTTTAACTTGTTAAGGACCTCGTTGATGGAAAAAATATATGATATATTAGTTATAATTATATGAGTCCTACGATTAAAATAAAAAAAGAAAATAGGTAAAAGATTGTCCAAAACACATATACAAGGACTCTCTTTATATAGTGATGTAAAATTAATAGTGAGACTCATTTTTATTTTTTAGAGATGCTGGGTTGGAGTCATTGAATCTTAAATAAGTACTTTCATTAAAACAAACTAAAAAATAAAAAATTATAAATAAGTGATGTGTACATGTGAGATCATTTAAAGACTCCTTTTAATTTACTATGATTGTGAATGCTATTAGGCCATTCAATAAGGATTGATGCCTAAGATTATGAATCACAATGTTATAATTATTCAATTCCTTTAAAAATGTTTGATTATAACCAAATGATTGTTTGATCTTGTAACACCTATATCAATCGTCTTGATTGGTCAAGTTCAAACAAACCGTGCACATACATCATATAAACATATAATCATTTGATCATGTTATGAATGGTACTCACAAGAGTTTATTGTAGACAAAAAAAAAACTGAACTTTTATTAAAAAGATAAATTACAAGTTTCTATATGTAATGAATGGTGACAAAACTTAGATTACAACTCAATATATAGCCACTAAAGCCATAGTTTTGTGCATTAAAAATCCACTAAGATATAAGTGGCGATTATTACAAGAAACTACTGGAAACTACAAAACTTAACTCCCAAAATCTCATCAGTTTGGCCATCACAGCCATAATGCTGCATTATAGGCAACCTTAATGTTTGCTTGTGCTTTTTTGTGATTTTCCATCTTCTCTTCAGTTATTGGCAACGATTTTGGGTTGTTACACTAAGAATGTCCACTTCCTTTGCATTGAAGAAGCTCTCCACTAACATAAATGGATCTTTGGGTATGGGGCAATGGTTCATCAAGCTTTTATTCAGTGAGTTTAGCTTATAAATTCCTTCATACGAGAGCAAGTGTGGTGGACGATAGGTCAGAAGAAATTGTGCAACTTCTATCAAGGGTGTGGAATTCTTGGTCTTTTCTCAAGGTGAATGTTTTCTCTTTACATATACTTCAGGATAGGATTTCGACTCGAAAATTATAGTTGATTTCGGTGGTCTTTCTTGTATTTTCTGTAATGAGCCTGTAGAGTCTGTTTGTCACCTTTTTGTTAGATGTCCTTTTTTAGGTCAGGTGTGGTATAATGTATTTAAGTGGTTGGGGTGAGAGTTTGTTTTACCTTCATATTTAGAGGGTCTTCTAAGTTTTGTGTTATATTAGGTGGGGAAAAAGGAGAGGTTTAGTTTCTTATTATTATGGCAAATTGTTGTGTGGTCCTTGTGGAGATTCCGAAACGCTCACATCTTTTTGGAAGAAGGAGACATATATGCTCCAGTTGGTAGATATTGTTAAATTAACCTCTTAGAAGTGGTTATTTAGGAAAACATTATGGTTACACCTGTTCCTTCTATAAGTGGGGTCATGAATCCATTATGTGTTGGCGCTGATAGTGAATTGTGGTGGATTTGTCTAAGGTTGGTTGACTGAGGGGTTATGTTCCAAGTCTTCCTCTTGTTCAGTTGTGGTTGCGTGTTCCTTATAGGTTGTTTAATGGTTGTTTTTTCTTCCTTTAGATCAATAATTTCTTTTTGTAACGAATGAATTTTTTTTAAAGTTCGAATCATTTATAAGGTTGTCAAATTTATTTTCAAAGTGCTTGTTAAAGGTACAACAATTTAGATTGGTTGCCTCATCATTCTCATTACCAGAATAAACATTCAGACACATATTTGCTTCTTTGATTTCTTCTATTTACGATCCTTTAAAAACATCACAAGTACCTAATATGGATTTAATTTTTGTATGAAGGCTTCTTTTGCTTGTTTAGAGGACAATCATTCTTGTAGTATCATTGCTTGTTGCATTAATAACATGTAACCTGGCTCTTTTCGACCTCAACTTTGGACTCTTCTTTTCTGAATGGAAATATTCTTTTGATTTGAAAGTTTCTTTTCAGCTTACGTTGGATCTTTCTAGAAATGAGTGCTAATTCCTTCTCAGATTTTTCTTGACACAAATCTCTATCTTTGAGTCTTCAAACCATCTATGTGTGGAGATCAATTTTCTGACAACTCTTAACAACTTTAAGAGGTTTTTAGAGCAATCATCTTTTCTTTTTTGACTGGCTTGTCTCCTTGAAGTATTGCTAAATGAGATTTGAGAGATCCAACTAGATCTTCCAACTCCACAACCTTTAGATCCTTGGATTGTGTTATGGCTGTTATCATAGGTTTCCAAATTCTAGGAAGACATCCAAGTATCTCTATAATTATGTCATGGGTTGAGTAGGTTTTTCATAAGGATCCTAACTCATTGACTATAGTTGTAAACCTTGGAACATTTCATCAATGGTTTCTGCTTCACTCATCGTAAAGATTTCAAAATTTCCCACTCCAATGTCAATTTAAGTTTCTTTTTCCTTCATTTTTTGTTTTAAAGTTTCTTTCCCTCATGATGTGCGTGCCTTGTTTCCCAAACCTTTTTGACAATATCACAACCATGTACTCTTTCAGTTTCTTCCATACTCAAGGTAATTGATAGAAATATATAAGCTTTAGAGTTCAAAAGTACTATTTATTATTGGGTTAATAGGTCTTTACCCCTGTAATATAAGTCGTTTCCGGTTTTCCCCCTGTAATTTTCTTTTATTTACCCTCTTGTAAAAAAAAATTGTTTTGATTTACCCCCCTAATAGGTCAAACAAAAACGAAAATTTCTTGAAAAAGAAAAATAAAATTGGTTTTTGTCTGACCTATTAGGCTGGTAAATCAAAACAAATTTTTACATGGGGTAAAAAATGACAGGGGTAAAGACATATTAACCCTTTATTATTCAACTTTTGTCCATACGTCTTCTTGTTTCTCAATTATGGTTCCATCATCTAGAGTGAACATTGGAACATATCTCCATTAGTGACTACTTTCCACATTCTTGTATCTTAAGATTTGAGAAACAATTGCATATTTCCTTTTCAAAAGTAATAATTTGATCCATCAAGGAATGGTGGTTAATTGTTGACGAACCTAATTATGAAATGAATCTTTTTAATACATTTTATTCCTTCTAGATTTTCTTAATCTTTTGTCTAATACCAATTGAAGTGAAAATAACGGTTAAAAGAAAGGAAGAGTTTCAATTTTGACCCTTTTAAAAATAATATGATTATTAAGTTATTTTTAATCTTTAAAAATAACTTTAGAATGAAACTTTGTTTTGAACTAATATGATTCTGAAGTATGGTTAATGACAAATTCAAATGACATGACTAATTATAAGTGGTATGAATCTAGTATAACAAAAATAAAAGGGATAGTGGATAAAGAATAATAAACACAAGAGTTTTCATATTTCACATTTGCGGGCTAGTACAATACTCACATATTGTGGAATTTTTCAATATAGTGTTTGAGAATGATTCTCAACTCCTACACTTTTCAATCCTTTTGTCACTGACCATTACAATGTATTATCTGTCACAAGACATACAAGTTTCTTACAATCTTTTCAGACCATCAACACCCAAATAATCATTCTTTTCAACCCAAAGAAGATTAATGGTGTTCTAATTCAAAAGTGATTATGTTTTTGTGATTTTGATCTCACTAGATAAGATTATGAGTATGATTCTTAGAAATACACTTTAAATAGATTAATACAAAGATATAGTGTAATTTTGAGCATGTTGAGATTGCTTTAGATGAGAATCGATTATAATCTTATTGACTAGAGAATGAAGTTGAAGTTGTAGTGCAATTCCTTAACTTTGTAACTACTGAATATTAGGTTATTTATAAAGAAGGTATGACCTTTTGAATCTTGGAGAACAAGCCAAAATACAACCGTTACTTCTGTCCATTACGACGTGAACATTTGAATCTTAAAGAACAAGCGACTCAATATTTACTTGATTTTAACGTAGGATCTTCCGTTTTGATTTTCTATTCTAAACATTATTATGAAGATTTAACTTGTGTCTAAAGTTTGATCCATTGGTTCTGAAGTGATGATTTTGAAACTTTTGTTTTTGAAGTATTCAAGGATTTGGTGTTGATTCTAAAATGCTTTTAATTTTGCATTGTGGATGATTCTGATGATGTCTCCATATATGATCAGGAAATGTTTAACTTTAACTTGGTTATAATATTATATGTAATGCTTGGTTTTCATGTAAATTTGAAGTGATTCTGATCTTCAATTTTTTTTGAATAATTTTAATAAGTAATCTTTTGATAACTGGCTCTAAAGAACATTCAAAATAAAGCACATCATAATAATAAATTATCGTAATTCAATTAAATTTGTTATCATGAAAACATTTATTAAAAAAGGATTTTGTAATTTTTTTCTTAACATACGCTACTCTGTACATGATAAGGATAATACAGTAAATATATTATTCTTTCTCTTTTATTTATACATTATTCTTCATCCATGTTTAGTGGTTAAATAATCTTATAGGAGCATTTGATGGTAGAGGTGGTGGGGATAGCAAAAATGGGGATAACCAATGATATATTTGATCGTGGAAGGATGATCCCATTCTCCATCCAAGAGGCATGTTTCTTGTTGCTGTTACGACCATTTCTTATTCCACCCTCTAAACCCAGTTAGAATTATAAAATCCGAGATATTATAGAGTATTACAGGGTATTTTTAATGTATTTTTATGTCTTTCAGATCATATAGAGCGTGTTTGATCCGTTAAAATAAAATAAAATAAGGAACATGACATGACAATTGTGTTGTATTTGATTGTAAATATGTTACAAAGACATGACAAATTGAGCGGCAATAGATTGACAAAACTGAAATTCTTGTCCTCATTAAACCACATCACAACTTTTTGTCTAAAACTCCTTAATAGAAAAAAAAAAACTTTTTGTCTAAAGTATAAGTTGTGTAACATACCAAAACAATTTTTTATCCATAAGACAACAAATCATTTAATACTATAAAAGTTTGTTAGGTGTTGTTCATGTTGTGATATTCTGATTTGTGCTACTCTTCTCGCTCATACTAATTTTTTAGCATATCAAATGCATCCATGATTTTAAAAAGTTGTAAGACGTCCGAAAAACAAGGCTTAATTGATCATTTGGTTCCCTAACTTATTTGTTGTTTTCATTTTTGTCTCATAACTCTAAAAAATTTCTTTTCGGTCCCTCAACTTATACTCCATCAACCAAATAAATCATCTCCATCAAAACCGTTAACCCTTATTTAATATTAACCGTTCGATATTTTTTTTCAAAATGACAACCATTATTTAATATTTGTACATCTTTTTGAAACAACTTTCATGACAACTTTGTTTTTTCTTTCATTTGATTGGTCAAAAACAATAGAGAAAAAAACAAAGAGAGAGAATAAAAACATAATGTGAGTATAAGAGAGAAAGTTGTCAAAAAATTGTTAAAAAATGGTTGTACGAATATCATTTCTCAAATCTAATAGTGCAACATCGACACCTAATTTTTTTTCACCTTTCTTCATCTTCTTCCATCTTCCTCTTCTTCATCTTCATCAATCATATTCATAAAAAACTTCAAACTTGTCCGGAAGAAAAAAAAAACCAAAAAAAATAAATTAAAACCCTCTCCTTTTCCACTAGCTTCATCAAATTAACATTCATATTAAACTTCAAATCAATTTTTTTCCCTTTTTTTTCTTTCATCTAAACATCAAACTTTTGTCACTGTTTCAAATCAAAGGACTCAAACTCACACCGGGTTGACCCGGGTCACCTAAAGAAGGCCAACCCATTTCACCAACAACCAAATCCATGTCACCATAACCCACTTTCTCCATCACCGAATAAGCCACATCCATTCGAGCATCAAACATGTTCATGTAGTTTATTCTAGTAGCTTTATCAAAAACGCCATTGTTTGGTTTAAACAAAGCGTAGTTAAGTGCGTCAGGTTGGTTTGATGAAATACCGAAAAACAGATATGTGTTAACCATCAAAGGTGATTTATTTTTACGGTGGAATTTGAGTATGGGGGTTAAGATGGTAACATCGTAGCCATGACGAAAAGCGGCGGTGCTGGGTGGTGAGGAAGAAGATAGAATGTCGAGTGAGTGAGGAGATGAGAGTTGAATTTGGGTGAGATTTGAAAGAGTGAGAGCTTGGTGAGAAACACAAACTGTGATGAAGAGAATAGGAACACAAGAATCGAAAATCTGGAAGAAGATTTGAATCGAATACGATATGGATTGAATCTTTTACTAGATTTGAATCTTCGTAAAAAAAATTAAACTCTTTTATTAGATTTGAATCTTTTACCTGTTCTTTGGAATAATTCTGGAATTTGAATCGAATATGGATTGATTCTGAAATGATTTTGGATTTATTATTGGGTTTTTCTGGATTTGTTTTGATGAATAAGATGAAGATGAAGAGGAAGAGGAGAAGAAAGGAAGAATATGAAGAAATGTTAAAAAGATTAAGTGTCGGTGGTGCAAGATTAGATATAGTAGACATGTACCATTTAATGGTTGTATTTTTAAAAAAATCAAACGGTTAAAATTAAACAAATTAATGAGGTCTTTGGTATACCAATTACCGTGTGTATACACCTTAATTAGACAGAGATCTAAAGTTTACTTCCCACTTTTGGGGAGCATTGCAGAATGGTTTAGGTACTCAAGAAAATGCATAAGATTGGTGGTTGATGCTTGTCCGCGAACGGGGGAAAACACTATGGTTTTTGACATCAATTTTAAAATAAGAATTTTATGGTTCTTTAATTGTTGTTTTGAATTATTTATTACATTTGAAAATGCGGAGACGAGTTATCTTCTACTAGAAACCTTAAACGAGTTTCACAATTGTTCTTTTTGAAAATGAATAAACTAGTACATGGAAATAAAATGACTGTATGAAAGTTGGAATTCATTAATAATTTGTTTTGAATGAAAAAAAGGTAGTTATTTTTCTTATAAGGAATAAATAGCCGTAATGTCTTGAACCAAAAATCATGAGTGTTACAAGTGGACCACTTACCATGTGTATACACCTTAGTTATTTGGTTAACTTTTTTAACGAAGATGATTTATTTGATTGACGGAGTATAAATTGAGGGAACGAAAATATAAAGTTATAAGACCAAAAATGAAAGCGGAAAAACAATTAGAGTGGAATAAGAAATTGTGCTAATTAAACTAGTGATCATCTATACTCATCCCACACCGAGAAGATTCATTCATCTAAAACTAAAATAAAACACACGTCGCAAAATGCATTGCGTCACTTTTCAAGTTTCCTTCTTCAAATTGTTCTATCATCATCATCTTCAACTTCACAACCTCTTTCGTTAATCAATATCCAAACTCGAAACTCAAGTGTTTTCGATTACACTCTCTCTCTTTCTCTCTCCGCGCTCTCTCTCTCTCTCTCTCTCTCTCTCTCTCTCTCTCTCTCTCTCTCTCTCTCCCTGTGAAGCTGCTCGCTCGTCTGGAAGATCGAGCAGTTTCAATCTCGATGAATTTCGTCTCTTGATTGATTCTCATAGAACCATGTGGTTTTCCTTCTGGAGATCCAAAGATCGTTTTTCATTGGATCAACTCAGGTTTCTTTCTAATTTCACTATTTTCCTCATTAATCAATAATTATAATTGCGTTTCTCTCTAAATTTTCTTATGCATTGTTGTAATTTAAAATTTATACAATTTAGTGAAATAGTGAAGAAAAAAAAGTGATAGATGTGTATGTGCTTAATGATAACATAGTGAATAATTGGATAAACTAAATTTGTATGGTAGATACATGTGAATTACGGATAATATAGTTGATAAGATATGAATTGATGATTACTCAGGAGCTCATATGGCTCATACACTATGGTAGACACTTCTGTTTGAAGGTGTGCCCCGTGTCCGACACTTGTCAGTGTCAGACATAAATTGAATTATGTCATTTTCTTAAATTATTATCGGTGTTGACGTGTCAATATCTTTGTGTCCGTGCTTCATCAATTATGAGTCTCATTTTTGTTAATCAAGCAACCTTACATATTGACTCTAATCCGGTCTTTCACGAGCAAACTAAGCATATTGGGATTGAATGCCATTTTACTTGTGAGAAAATTGTGTTTGACGAGATTGATACTTCATTTGTTGGTTCTACTAATGATCAATTGGCTGACATTCTCACATACATTCTTCGAAGACCAAATGATAACTTACATATGTGACAAGTTTGATACCTACAAGGAAGAGAGAGAGCTTGAGGGAGAGTGTTGAGATATGCACTAATTTAATTCTTTATTATTAGATATGTTCTTCCTAGGATATATATAATTATGATTTTATTAGGATTGATATCTCATTGGTTTAGTCTAGATTTATTCGTGATTGGTTTAGTCTAGATGTATTCCCTTAATTAAGGGATTCTCCTTGTCCACAAGGCCTAGCTCATCTGGGAATGTTGATATTGCTAGGATGGACACCTTCGTCGGGGTTTGAACCTGGGACCCCACAGCTGTGTGTATGAGTTTTAGGTGGTGCTTGCCACTTCGTCTACAGATACAGAAAAAATAATACCAAGCTGACAGCTAATCTCTGAAGCTATTCAGTATGAATACTTTATTCTCAAGTTAGTTAGAATTAGGTAAACTTCGTTGATGTTCTGTTTTGTTTATTCATTGAGTTTCCCTGCTGCCTTGTGGTGCTTAGGTACTTAGCTGATCAGTTGACAAAAGTTCAAATAGTTAATGAGGTTAACAAGGTAATTAAAATTCCATCTTATGATTAGAACTTTCTTTGACTTGTTTTCACGGTTTCCTCAATTTCTCAATTGTATTATTTGTGGTAGGATTTTGTTATTGAGGCACTGAGATCAATCGCGGAGTTAGTAACGTATGGCGACCAACATGACCCAACCTTTTTTGAGTGAGATTCCATTATGCTTATGCTCCTTGTTATAATTGTTTTAATGCTTGAAATTTATATACTCTAGCTTGTGGCAGATTTTTCATGGAAAAGCAAGTTGTGGGGGATTTTGTACGTATTCTAAAACTTAGCAGGACTATTAGCATTCCGCTTCAGTTGCTACAAACAGTTAGCATTATGATCCAAAACCTACAAAGCGAACATGCTATATGTAAGTTGATTGTCAAATGAAGTTCCCTTTTCTGCAGTTACGTTATTTCCTACACTAGATGTAACAATGTTGACGGGCTTGATTTTATTCTTTATTGTTACTCTTGCAGACTATATGTTCAGTAATGAACATATGAACTACCTAATTACGTATTCATTTGATTTTCGCAATGAAGAGCTGTTGTCATACTACATATCTTTTTTAAGGTTCGTTTTAATGTATCCTACTAGTGTACAGAAGTTGATGATTGCACTGCACAACCTCTGTTTTTTGTGTCACTTTTTATAATTTTGCTAACTAGTCCTTTAATGTCTTATGGTCATCATTGAAGAGCAATAGGTGGGAAATTAAACAAGAATACTATTTCTCTGCTTGTGAAGACTCACAATGTAAGTTTTCTGTGTCACTTCTTGTTCTTCTTGTTCCTAACACTTGGACTTGGTTATAGACTTATAGTTGATCTCATGTTTGTGGCTTAAAAATGGTAAAGGAGAGGATACTTGGTTTTGATTATTTTTAGCTGTATTCCAATGGCTATAGAAAGTGGATCATATGAGTTTTATTGTACTTTGAGAAGACTTTGATATTTATTGCACCAGGAAAAAAGAAGAAGCGAAAGAAAGGAGGAAAAAATTAACAGTTTTTTCGTATTTCTAAAAAATTAACAGTTTAAATTCAACTAAACTCTGATATTTTGTGCAGTTGAGGCTGCCTATTGAAAAATTGTCAGTCCTGTAATCCAGGCAGTCCAATCTTGTGAGATTAATAATTTTATGGATCAGTTAATAATCGAGCATCCCAGTCTTTCAAGTATAATTAACTTCTAATAATGTTTATACTGGGTAGAAGATGTCTGATAACTCTGCCTTTGTTTTTGGGATGCCCATATGTATTTATTGTACTTATCTATCCATTTAGGACGAAGTAGTTTCATTTCCATTATATGTCGAGGCGATACGTTTTGCCTTTCATGAGGAGAGCATGATCCGCGCCGCTGTACGTGCTGTGACCCTTAATGTTTATCATGGTGAGATTTTTTGTTTTTTGGAGTCCGTTTTCTATGTTTTTTCAATTTCTTTCATAACTCAGTTATGTTATGATTAAAAATGATTTTTCTAATGTTTGTGTACAATTTTCAGTTGGAGATGACTCTGTTAATAAATATATAACTAGCGCACCTCACACAGATTACTTCTCAAATCTGGTTTCCTTTTTTAGGAAACAGTGTATGGATTTAAACAGACTGATCTCTGAGACGCTGAAGTAAGACATACATATTTCTTATTTTACATATTACATTCAGATTTTCTTGTTTCCGTAGAGTAATTATGGTTACTGATACAGAAATCCAGGCCCAGATTCAAACTCTACCATTACTACTGCTGTAGATGAAATTGAGGATAATCTATATTACTTTAGTGATGTAATCTCTGCTGGAATTCCTGATGTTGAAAGGTTAATAACAGACAGCATTCTGATGCTTCTGATTTTTCCAGTCCTTCTTCCTTCCCTGAGGATAGTGGCTGATAATGTATGAAACTTCACTTTATGGCTTTCTCTGTTTACTTCTCATTTATGCTATTCAACATGATCTTATTAATGTTTAGTAGCATGTTGACCAGGATATGCAAAGTGGTGTTATGACTTCTCTTTACTTACTTTGTTGCATCTTGAGGATAGTCAAGATCAAAGATTTGGCAAATACAATAGTTGCTGCTCTTTATTACCCCATAGAGTCATTTCCAAAATGTTCTGGGGGTCAAGTCAATGGCTATATACCTGATCATGGTTTTACATCTAAATGCGATGGGATAGATAATGATAACCTTACTGAGAATAGTACAAAATGCTTGGTGGTCAACATGCCATGCTCACCTAGTTCTTCAGATTGTCATCCACAAAGTATCACCATGCTAAATAATGGTAGCAGTTCAAATGTGGCTTTGAGGTATTAGCCAATCTTTCCACATACTGATTTATATTTCATTTTCTGTTAATATTCTTATGTTAGATTGGGAACAGTGATCTTCATATTTCTTTTTTCTTTTTCTGGTACAATGATCTTCATATTTCTGTGCTGTTGGAACTGTGACACATTAGTAAACATATCATGCCAACTTAAATAATCCCGATCATACTTTTCACCAGTCATTTAAGTGAAAATATGTAACTTCTATAGAAAAAGTAATTTAGTAGTTATTTATTTGAAACTTTCATACATAGCATTGGTGATGGTGTTTTTGATTTTTGGGTGTTTGTTTCTTGGATTAAATTTACAATCCTGGGAATATTATTCCTGGGAATCTTAATCCCGTTGAAGTGTTTGGTAAGTAATTTAATTTCCCAGGAATATTTTTAAATATATTTAATGAATATTTAAAAAAAAGGAGTTAAAATAGTGTGGGAGTGGGAAGTTGGGCTTGAATTTAAGGTTTCTCCTCTATCCTTACTCTTATGGACGATATTTGTGCCCCTTTGCAAGTAGTGGCTAGTCACCTATCTCGCACATGGCAACAGTTTGACCACTATTTGTTAAGGCTGTCTGTTATATACGAAAGAATTAGCAAGAGCGAAGTTCAAACTCACTAGCTTCTGGTTTAGCTTCTGTCAAAGGGCTACCCTATTTTAGGTTTCGTTCTTGGGTGTCCAACTCTACACCTTCATTTGAACTAGAGGCCGCCGATTGGTGGTCCAACCAAGGGTCGTCGTCAAGGGATTTGTCACACTCTTTTACAATTATTTTTTGTGTAACTGTCTCGCATAGCGTCCACACACCACCTTCCCGCTATTGATTCGCAATGCCATCTTTTCCATTCGTCTTGCTAGCTCATTTTGGTTTGTTTGGACCACTTCCTAGTGGGTCCCGCTTTTATGGTCCGTTTCAGAGGTTTTTCGTTGCTGTTTTGGTCTTGCCGCTGTGATTGTTCTCTATGATCTCTTTGTTCAGATTTTACGCCTTACAAGCCGGTTTTGTAAGGATGAGTTAGGCCCCAAATTTCAACAAGCTGACCCCACTTAGTGGGACAAGGCTTGGTTGTTTTTGTTGTTAATATTTGATTTCTAAATTTCCCAGTCTCACTTTTTATCCAACCAAATAAAGGGAGAGTACATACTTATTTCTTCTCTACTTCTCTCGTACCAAATAATACATAAAGTCCACTCTATTTCTCATATCTTTCTCTACACACTCATTCTGACCTCTGTCTCTCGTCTCATCTTCTTCACACATCCACTCAAAGCCCTAGGGCTCCTTCTTCCTTTTAAAAATTAAGGGTGCTGAAGAAATATTGGGTACATTTTTGAGTTGTGATTTAAAACTGTTTTCTGGACATGTGCTTTGTAGGCTAGGCATTATAATGCTACAATGATACTTTGTTAAGTTGTGGTTTAAAACTTAGCTTCTAGGATATGTACTTTGTTTCTGTTTTTTGTCATGATTTCTCTGATTGTTGTAGGGAAGTTTTGCTCGAATATGTAACTGGCGGGGCTGATGTACAAGTTTTGGGTTCCTTGAGCGTGCTTGCCACTCTGCTGCAAACTAAAGGTTGTAAAAGTGAATGTCTTTTTGCTTCACCATTGCACTTATTTCCGTTTCCTTAACATATCTCGTTTTGTAGAACTTGATGAGTCAATGCTGGATGGGCTTGGAATTCTTCCACAACGCAAACAGCATAAAAAGCTCTTACTGGTAAGTTGTATTAAGGATACACCTAGCTTGCATCTACCATTTTGGTCATTTTAAAATACGAGCATTTGACTGTTAACTTTTGTTGCCCTTTGTCACTACAGTGAATCAGGTAGGATTTCTACCTTCGATACAACAAATCCTCGTACGACATACAAGTTTATATTGTTCTTGCTAGAATCCTATCCCGCATTCTATATTTTAAAATTTGCTATCCTTGTTAAGTGTGGCATTTCTTTAGCGTAGTTGCTTTTTGAATACGTTGAAGATACCTGATTCCTCCACGTGCCATTATTACTGTAACCTGTAAATTGAAGAAGAAAAAAAAATTTCAAGAATTTATGTTAATAGTTTTGATGACACTTGTTATTATCCACATAATTCTTGGACGTGATATTCTATAAATGTTGTTGAGGCTGGTGAGGAAGACTCCATTCAAGGCTGTGTGTTGTTTGCAAGAAAGCTGTCTTGTGGATAGAACAAAAAAGGGGAACATTGTTGATGGACATGAATAAAAATATGAAATGCTTGTAGAAATGAATTTGTCTCAATTAGGTTTTTGCCTGGGGCTTTTGTTGTAAGGAAATAAAGTTTGGATATGTGAGAAATTTATTTATATAATGTTAACAATAGGATGGTATTCTGTTCTCTTTGCATGCTGGAAGAAACAATTAGAAGATTAGTGGGAGACTTAAAAGGTTTGCTTAGGAAGGTTATTTCTGGATGGTTTATTAATTCTTTCCCTTTGCTATTGAAATAGGGATCATTTTAATAGGAGGAGGGGAAATAGCTCATAGTTTTATTCTAGTGAAGTGACTTGGTACTTATTTCGACTTTTGATTAATTTGGTCTACTTTTAATATGCTATTTGATTTCCATTGCATGTTTGTGCAGCAAGCTTTGGTTGGCGAGGCTTCAGGGGAAGAACAACTTTTTTCTTCTGAAAGTAGCTTAACAAGAGATGGTATTGCATGTGGGCTTGATGTTTATCTTAATAAGATTAAGGTTTGCAATTTACCCTATTTTCCAGTATTAGTTGATGCCTTTTTCGCCTATTGTATAATTTTCACTTTTGCCTTCTTGAAGTCAAGCTTAGTTATATCATATTCATCAGTCAACTAGTTGGCTCGGTGATTGGATTTAAATAATATCTCATTATTATTTTCTTATCTTGGTTTATTCTATATGAAGGTTTAAAAGATGTTTTGCTTGATGATGGTTTCCTTAGATTATGCTTACCATGTTTTACAGGGGCAATATGGTGTATCTTTTCAGCCTTCAAACGTGGTGTCAAGCCCTCGTGTACCTAGATTTCAGGTACATGTTTATATTTGATAATCTTATCGACATATTTTGTCGAAATAGTCAAATAGTTATATCTATACTATATGAAAGTCTCTAACTGCTTATGGGTAGGAACGTTTTTTCATTTATGTATTGACATAATTTGACAACTACCATACCACCTAAACATCATGGTTGTCAAATTCTCTAGTAATCTCTGAATCATACACGTTTACAACTCTAGGTATTGAGATCAAGTAAATTGCTTAGAAAGTCGTTTACGTAAACTTGGGTACACTTGCATAGACTTTTATAGACTTGCTTAAAATTGTGAGTTTCAGGACAATCGAACAAGTCTACAACATAGCGAATATTTCCGCTGGACATGCTAAAATGACAGTGGTTCAGTGTATTTTGAAAAACTCAAAATGCAATAGCTGCATGATCAAGCTCCTTAGTGTACAAACCATGTTAAGCGAGCTTCTGCTATCTACTCTTCAATGCCTGCTACTCTAATATTCTCTTAAATACATTTGTTCACATATATTTTCATGTTCCTCCGGTAACAGTTGCATTATTGTGCCTTTAACTAGTTTTCTTTTTCTTTTTCTTTCCGCACTTCACCAATATTTGATACTGATGTGGTGAAGAGCATTGTTGGTCAAAGGAACTAATAGATTGTATTTACTATAAAATATAAAGTTTACCTTTCAAAGGAACCATAATTTACGTGATATGCTAGACTGAAAATGCTACTTGGATCAGAATATGTGGTTGATTTTAATAACAAAAATATAAGTATCTCCTAATGTGAACAAAGAAAATAAAGTTTGGCAGTTCATGTGAACAAATTACCTGCTTCGTGTCGCTAACTTTACCATTTAGTTTATGTCATGATGTTCCAGATTCTATAGGATATAATTACAATGCAATAGTCAAATGGTCTTTATCATTTATGGTTTATGGTTTATCTCTTATCCACTGTGGCATTGCATTTCTTTGATGGAATGTCAAGACAATCTTAAATCTTATTTTATCATTGGATGTTCAAGTTTAGTAATCTTTTAATATATATGGGATGTTTTTTTTCAGGTGCTCGATGCATTAGTGAGCCTCTTTTGCCGTTCTAATATATCTGCAGAGACACTATGGGATGGTGGTTGGCTTTTACGCCAGTTGCTTCCTTACAGTGAGTCAGAATTCAACAACCACCACCTGGAATTGTTGAAAGTAAGAACATGCGAGACTTTAGTAGTGACACCGACACAAATATTAATGCATGCCCCTGTACTTGCATATTGTTTACACATGTAGGAGGTCCACTTCTTTACTTAGAGTATTGAAGCAATTTTCAGGTGGGGCTGGCTTTGTGGCTCGTGTCAATTTATTTTATGTTCTGTTGTTCTTCCAGATATATAACTTGCAAAAACTTGTTTTTTCTTATATGAAATGATCGGGACTTGGTGTTATGGGGTGCCTAAGTCCCACATTGGGTAGTTGAATGGCTTTGTTATTCCCTCTTGACATCCAGCTATTAAGGGTTTTATCCCTAAATTTTAGAAGGTTGATGTAGAATATCCAGAAAAAATGTTCTGTGATTTGCAAATGTAGTAGGTGTTCATAGCTTATAAGATGATTGCATGCAGTGAAGCATTTGGGCTAATGAGAGATGAAATACTCCATTTGGTCCTTATTATAAGAAACCCTTATTTATTATGAGAGAATATTAAAAATAAGTAAAGTGGTTGAAATAAGAGTAATTAATATAGGGGCATCATGGAACAAATTTAAATTTATTTGCGTATTAAATGAAATTAACTATTTTGAGACGTTTTCTTGGTCTTGACGAATTAGGGTTTTGTTTCTTATAATAAGGACCGGAGGGAGTACCCTAAAAAAAAAGGACCGGAGGGAGTAATTAATAGTCAACTAATACAATAAATATACGGTTTCGACATGAAATTACCATATTCCCTTTAGGTTATAGCAATAATCATTAATCAAATGAGTCTAATATCTGTGCTACAGTAATGCCTTAATTTCAATTGCATTTACTTTCCTCTCACAGATTTCATACGAGAATTCGGCTTGTGCTCTTGAAAAGGAAGTTAAAGGTTTTTGGCCTGACCTTCTTATTACTGTTCTTTGCGATGAGTGGATAAAGTGTAAAAGAGGTGATTTTAATATTTCTTGTTGTGCCCAAAGGATTTCTGTGTTTGTGTGGCTTACTTATGTGCTTGAATTATATAATTTTTTACCTCCAGCAATGGAGTCTTCATCCCCTCCAAAAGAACCAAAGTGCATGCTTTTTCCACCTCGAATGTTCTTTTCAGAAGGTAAGCTTGTAACCTTGTTGGTTTTCCAATATTTATTTATTTATTTTCTTTAGCTGGTTGTTATGTCCAGACTCGAGAATAATAAGAAAGCTTTTAATTCTGTTTCTGTTGTTCCGACAGAAGATATACCTGAGGGATCATCATTTACTGCTGGAGAAAGAATGCATGAGTTGGTGAAGGTCTGCCTACACTTATTTATTGTCTTGTCTTGTCTTGTCTTGTTATATTATAAAATTGTGTTGTTAATAACATGCTCATACAGTTGAATTTTTGTCCATTCAGAATAACTCATGTATATTATAAAGACATGACTCATAGATTGCATACCTTCATAACGAAGAACTTTACATTGGTTCCCCTCTCTCTTGTAGGTATTTGTACTTCTGCACCAACTTCAAATATTCACTCACGGTAGAGCTTTGCCTGATCAACCTCTTATTTATCATCCTTGTGATCATCGTACTAATTCTCGAGCCCAGACTTCTGGACTTGTGGCAGTCCCAAAGCCAGGCACTGAAATGAACCTTGGTAAGTGTTCTGAATTACGAATTTGTGTATTTTCTCATGACTGGTTTTTTATATATATCAGGGCTATTGTTACCTAAATACTTATTGCTTTGTATGTTGTCAATGAAACATCAAGTACTGATAAATACCTCACTTATGATATTTACCATAATAAGAGTTATCAATCCTAGATAGCGCAATATAGCGGACAGCCTAAAAATGCTATAGTAGGATAGAGCGAGCATAGCAGGACGACTGTTATTCAATTTTTTTTCATAAATATTCCCTTTAGTCTTTTATAAGAAAAATATTAGATCACAAAGATCAAGGAAGCACATTCAAGAGAGTTGATGCCAACTATTTTTTTCCCCCTTCAAACATGCCCCCTAACACTCATTAAATGAAATGAAACCCACTTGCATAGGGAATATGAATCTTGGTCAAATAAAACGCACAATAAAATAGGGGGTATAAAAGGAAATTAAAAAATTAATACACTTAGAAAGTGTTCTGTCTTATATTTTAATTTAAGACAAAAATAACCTATCTGTCTCTTATTTACCACCTGCAGTTAATGCTGTTCCTTGTAGAATTGCTTTCGAGAGGGGCAAAGAACGCCATTTTTGCTTTCTAGCAATCTCTGTAGGAACTTCTGGTTGGCTCGTGCTTGCAGAAGAATTACCTCTGAAGAAGCCGTATGGAGTTGTTCGGGTTGCTGCACCTTTGGCTGGGTGCAATGTATGTATAGTTGTCTTCTACCCTTGCATCTTGATCTTGAAACAAGTAGTTTTGTTAGCTGACAATTATACACATTAATGATTGTTTCCACGCAGAAAGAATCCATGAATGCAATTTAAATAAACCGAATGTTACAATTATTTATACTTTGATTAGTCAGTGTATAGTGATATTACAATAACTTCTGTCATTCTTTAGCCCAGGGTTGATGATAAGCATTCAAAATGGTTACACCTGCGGATCCGACCTTCGGCTTTACCTTTTCTGGATCCTGTCAAGTACAATCGACATGGGAAGTTAAAGACAAAAGCTTTTGTTGATGGAAGATGGATATTGGCGTTCAGGGACGAGGAGTCTTGCAAAAATGCTTTTCTCATGATCCGTGAAGAGATAAATTATCTATGCGACGAGGTTCATAGAAGAATACAACCTTTGCTCAAGCTTGAAACTGTGCTAGACATATCAAGCTCGTCTGCTCCTGTTTCAGAGGATTCCTCTTCACAAACAACACCTCCCGATTCATTGTAAGTCTTTGACTTAACTTATAATAATAGGTTGTTTACTCCAGGGGTGGGAAATTATTAATTCTGTCACCCTTTTGTATATGCTCCCAAAATACATACCAGATTTGTAGATTAGAAATTGTGGCTTAGTGTCATTCTTTTTGTATACTAGTCTTTTCTTTCCTGGTTTGTAAATTTACCCTTTTCTCTCATTCTTTAGGAGCTCTAACGTAGGCCCTATATTTTTCGCTTATGTTATAACATTATTTGTAAGCTCTGTAACAAATGTAAATTTGAGGGAACTCCATAAAGAGTTTTTTTCCTCCTTGTTCAGACAAGTGCCATTTTTGTTGTATGTGTGTTATTTCTGATTATATGGACTAATCAATAATGAAAGCTTTTCACTTCCACTTCCATTGTCATGTGTTATTGTCTTTTTGTCCTAGTGCAGTAGTGCTAATGACTATGACTAGTATTTTAATCTCCCCGTAACTGTTATTGTCACTTTTACTTCTATTTTTTTAAAAATATTTAATAAATATTAATGTGATACGATTTGATTGTATTTTATTTATTTATTATCTGTGTACTCCTGTATTCTGCAAAATCTTGATATGTGAGCACCGAGCATTTAGCATTAGTAAGTTTTTGTTTGCGAGAAGGATCAATTTGGTCGCTTAAAAAAATCAGGCTAGTTTTTGAAAAATATAGCGTCCTAACAAAATAAGAATGCCTACGTTAATCACAAAATAAGAAAAGCTCATTTTATTCTCTCTAAATTAAATAAAATTCAATAATAAAAACCGGATGGTATGGATTAACTATGAGATTTTGATTCATCAATAGATGAAGAAGAAAAGAGGAAAGAAGAATATAGAATTTTATAATTTAAATTTAAAAAAAATTATGAGGACGAAATTGTTCCCAAAACCTACCGTTATAAGAACTACTGTCCTTGATATTCTCAATTCCATATGGTCAACCAAATGACAAGTAGAACTCCATATCCATATCAGCACTGTCAGACGTAAAAAATTTGATTGAATGACCAAAGTGCTTTGGTTTAATAAGAGGAAAAAAAGTTCGTTTTTCTTCTTCTTTCTCCTAGATTAAATTAAGTTCCGTATTTTTGGTGAGAAAAAAATAAAACTTCATTTTTTTTTTCACTCTGCTTTCTCAAATACTATATACATTACTTAAAAATAAAGATCACAAGCACTACGTGCGTTTCTTTTTCCACCATAAGAAATTGAAGCACTACGGTTGTAATGATTTCAGGGTTATTGGTTTTATGTCTTTTAGGTTTTTATTGACTATACTTTCAAAAGGCTCTTAATTAATTGCATAGTCTATAGAGATGATTGCGGTACAACAACTATATCATTGCAAACTTTTATTTCCATCCAGCTGAACACCAATTGACAGCTCTTTTGAAAGATAATGCTTTGTTTAGGAGTTAGAAGGAGAAGAAAAGGAAGGACTTTGGGCGAGAGAGGATGGAATGGAAGTTTCTCACCTTGTTTGGGAGGAAATTTTTAAAGCGGTGGAAAAGAAAATGTAGATGATTGATATTTGTAGGTTTAAGAGTATTATATCGACAAAAAGATGATTCAGTTTGAGAATTTGTAGGGGAAGTGATGGAAAAACTTTGGGAGAAGGGAGGAGAGAAAAAGAGAGAGAAGTTTTTTAAGTTCTGAAACGGCGTTTTTATAAAGAACGATAAAAGAATGTTTATAAATAATAATAGAAAAGAGTATTTTTACGGAGGAAGAAAGATGAAAATGATATGAAGAATTTGTCCAAACCTTCTAAAATCGTTCACTAATATAATTTTTTGAGCTCTCCCATATTAAAAGATTTAGAAAACTATCTCTTCTTCACTTTTCGT
>Ga0228710_1001908_pt1 | contig 32205 bp, 19 predicted proteins | sample MedpolnodulmetaG_FD_177995 | JGI IMG/M metagenome (GOLD analysis project Ga0228710, IMG submission 177995) | Root nodule microbial communities from Medicago polymorpha collected in Santa Monica, California, United States - pink nodules | ecosystem: Host-associated > Plants > Roots > Nodule... | reverse complement strand
ACAAATAAGAATTATAGATAATATAATAATAAAAGTTGTTACAAAATAAAAATATTACAAAATAATAATAATAATTGTTATAAGAATAAGATAACCGAATAATAATAAATAATAATAAAAGTTGTTACAAAGTTAATATTAAGATTTGAAATTAATTTAATGATAATTATGACAATGCAATCAAATTTTAAAAAGATTTGCTTCCCTCCCCTCCCCTTCTAAAAATTGAACCAAACACTTCAAATTAAAAATCTCTCCTCCTCTCCCCTCCCCGCCATTCCCCTCCAAAACTCTCGAACCAAACAGACCCTTAGTAACTGCAACGAGTGATCAGTTTTAATATCTCCAATTAAACACCGCGATTGCCTAAGTTTTATTAATATATTAATAAAATATATGTGGGTGTATGGAGTATATATTAATAAAAATATATATGAGTATATGTTTGTTTTACGGGAATATATTAATATATTCTTATTTTTGAAATTTAATGGGAACTATATATTGATAAAATATATGAGTATATGGACTATATATTAACAAAAATATATCTCACTCTATTTTTTTAACGGGAATATGTTAGTATATATTTATTGATGAAATGTATTTTCATTTATTAACTTTTTTAATATGTCAATACTAAAACAAGAACAATATTAAAATATACTATGGTTAATCATACTTTAATTTTTTCCATTGTTTTTTTTTGAAAATGTATCACTAAAAAACTCATGGACCCATTTTAGTAACTACAACGAGTGATCAGTTTTAATTAGTATTTTTTTAATATCTCTATTTAAACACCGCAACTGCCTAAGTTTTATTAATGTCGTCAATACTAAAACAAGAACAATATTAAAATATACTATGATTAATCATACTTCAATTTTTTCCGTTGTTTTTTTTTTTTGAAAATGTATCACTAAAAAACTCATTGTAGTGCACAATTGTAACACGAGACCCATTTTAGTAACTACAACAAGTGATCAGTTTTAATTAATATTTTTTTAATATCTCTATTTAAACACCGCGATTGCCTAAGTTTTGTTAATATATTAAAAAAATATATGTGGGTGTATGGACTATATATTAATAAAAATATATATATGAGTATAAGTTTGTTTAACAGAAATATATTAGTATATTCTTATTTCTGAAATCTAATGGGAACTATATATTGATAAAATATTTATGAGTGTATGGACTATATATTAATAAAAATATATCTCACTATATGTTTTTATACGGGAATATGTTAGTATATGTTTATTTATGAAATGTATTTTCATTTATTATCTTTTTTAATATCGTCAATACTAAAACAAAATAAAAAATTATAATATACTATGATTAATCATACTTCAATTTTTTCCGTTGTTTTTTTTGAAAATGTATCAGTAAAAAATCCGTTGGAGTGTACAATTGTAACACGGGACCCATTTTAGTAACTACAACGAGTGATCTGTTTTAATTAGTATTTTTTAATATCTCTATCTAAACACCGCGACTGCCTAAGTTTTATTAATATTAAAAGAAGAACAATATCATAATATACTATGATTAATCATACTTCAATTTTTTCCGTTTTTTTTTTAAAATGTATCACTAAAAGACCCGTTAGAGTGTACAATTGTAACATGAGACCCATTTTAGTAACTACAACGAGTGATCTATTTTAATTAGTATTTTTTAATATCTCTATCTAAACACCGCGACTGCCTAAGTTTTATTAATATATTAATAGAATATATGCGGGTGTATGGACTATATATTAATAAAAATATATATGAGTATATGTTTGTTTTACGGGAATATATTAGTATATTCTTATTTCTGAAATCTAATGGGAACCATATATTGAAAAAATATATGAGTGTATGGACTATATATTAACAAAAATATATCTCACTGTATTTTTTTTGCGGGAATATGTTAGTTTATGTTTATTTATGAAATATATTTTACGATAACAATATTATATAATACATTAATTATGATTTTTCACGGGATGCATATTATTATTTTTCACACTAAAACATTTTAGTAAATAAAATCTATGTTTATTTTTATTTATTAGCTTTTTTAATATTGTAATACTAAAATTTAATATATATTTGTTTATATTAAAATTTAATTATTTTGTCATTTTTTATTACTACCGATCAAAATATACATTATTATGCTTTATATACTTTACATATTTTCACTATAAACAAAAAAATCACTATGCCAAACACAACCGAGACGCGGCACGCGGCCGTACAGCACGGTGAAGCTGCGCTACCCGTGCCGTAGCACGGGTATCTCGACTAGTTCAGCATGGGTATTTAGTTGCATGGAGTGTAGGTATTTGCTGTTAGCTTGTTATCTATCATTGATTGGAAATAGGTACTAAAATCTACATGAACTTGCAGAGTATGTTGCATAACTGCAACTTCTTTAGATGTGATGAAAGATTCAGTCCACATCACAAGAATGTAAATCTATTTTGTTTTCCAATATATAAATAGATTATGTCCAAATTCCAATCCATATGCAATTAGATTGCCATATGATTTTCCCTAATTCTGTTTTAATATTGTGGAACAGGGATTTTAGACTTTAGGTAACTTGTGAACATTCGTTTTGTAATTAATGTTCAGTTTTGGGCTGCTGAAAGCAATAACCTTAACTCCTTAAGTAAAACTTCTCGTCAGAAATAGTAATTAGAGACATAGTAATTACAGTTTGCTAATAAATCATTTACTTCGATGTTCCAGTTATGCTTTCATGCATACACAGTATTATTGTTTTACAGTGAACTTATTCAATTGCACCAAGGTGACAAATATTTGAGGAAACTATCGAATGATAAGATAAATGATTAGTAAAATTAAACTGAACTGTGATGGCTTTCTTTAAAATGAACCAGTACAATTGCACAACATCTGCCATCAAAATTCTAAGCCACGAAATAAGCTGTTGAATGATACCTTTGTTATTTCCAACTATATAAGGTTGTAAGCTGGATTTATCATCTGATACGCCTTCTTAAATCATTCCTAAACTGATAGTTTTGAGAAGCCTTTTTAATGACTTGGCAGTTTACATGGATTTGATTTTATTGCATAGAAGATTACAACCAATTCCTCTTACCCCCTTGCACTAATCATCCCAATACTTTGCAAAATCAATAAAGATTTAGCATGAGTATACCAGCAATTTTTCTTGTAAATGTTTATATTTCTCTTTGAATTGAATGATGGCTTCCAACTTTGCTTCTCTATGCTGTCAAGGTGCTGCGATAACTAGTTTAATTCTTGAGAAAATTCTTTGAACTGCTCAAATATTTTCTAGCACGGCTACATGTCATAGTAAAATATTTTTTCAGCAATGCTATATCATACAAAGGTTTCTTCGCACAAAAGATATGAATGTATAGCTAAACATGATTAGCTTTCAAACACTTTATTTATGGGCTATTTTCTATTCAAAAAAATAAGATCAAAACAGTCAAAATAATTTGTTCACCTGCAGTAAATATCTCCAAAGCTGGTAACCTTGAATGTTCCGGGTAGCCGTCTCTTTACAACCTGTATTTGCAATCTCTTATCTCATATACCTATTTGAGTAGTAGCCTTCCCTCCACAACACCTGAACATTTTTGCAATCTGTGTGTACAATCTGTCATCATCGCAATTGAACAACACAGTCGTCGAAACTTTTGCAGTTCCTTAGGAGTTTGTCTCTGTCAGAGTCATATGTTAATGCAATTTGTAGTTACAGTTGTCTGCCATCACCACCAGCTTAGTGTCGAAAAAAACATGCATTTGAAATAATATTTGATTAGTTCAATCAAAGATACTCGTCAAGCACATTCATTTTCTCTTTCAGTGATTCTGTGTTGTGATACCTCACAAATGTTTAATTTCACCACAGTTGAAATGGAAGGAAAATATGAAGTTAAGAGTCCACTACAGAACACAAGTTCCAAAATGAAAACCAAATACACATGCTTCCCTATTCTAAAGTGGCAGCAAAGACAATAAGAATGCACTTATTCATTCTCTTTCTTCTTAAACTCTTATAGCAAAGCAAATAAGGGAGAGGTTTATGCTTGTAAGAAAATATTATTCATATTTTATGATAAGTTTCAGAATCGTGTCAAATTCAATTTGCCACCTCCATTTAACACTCTACAGCGTACTATTATTCATATTTTAGGTTCTTCTATTAATGGCACTCTCTGTATATGTGGCATTGATTATTATGATAATAGAAAATGCTATATTATGGAACCCAGAGATTGATCAACTTAAGGTCATTCCTTATGGTCTTGTTGAGCTTCCACCTAAGGCTAGGAGTGAGATTAAGCTTCATGGATTCGGTTATGATCATGTTAGGAATGACTATAAAGTCATTCGACAGGTGAATATGATTACGTTTAATAATCATCCTTGGGATGTTGTGAAGCAAGAGCCTTTCTGGGAGATATATAGTCTTAAAAGTGATTCCTGGAGGAAAATTGATTTTGACATGCCAGCTCGATCGTCTCCTGGCTGCTGATAGTGATGCATACTTGAATGGGATTTGTCATTGGTGTGCGGAAGCAAATAGTAATGTCAACTTGGTCTCATTTGACTTGAGCAACGAGGTGTATTTTGTTACACCTTTGCCTTTAGAAGGCATGTATGATGATTTTGGTTATAGCGTGCAAGTGTTAAATGGGTCTGTTGCTGTGATATTAAATCATGTAAAGGCTATGTCTTTCCATGTATCAATTTTGGGTGTACTTGGTGTTAAGGAATCCTGGGTTAGACTCTTCAATGTTGGACCTTTGGCTTGCATTCAACATCCTATCGGAGCTTGGAAGGAGGCAATATATTCTTCAGAACACCAAATGATAAACTAGCTTGTTTAGACTTTACTACCGGGGTGGTTGAGGAGACTGGTGTTGGAGTAGAACAATATTTTTGCCAAATGGTAGTTTACAAGAAAAACCACCTTCCGTTTGGAGTTGCAGACAATTAATTTCTTTTGTAGCCTTTGCATGGAGTTCTCACCATCAAGGTTTATGAGTCTAGTTGTTAGGATTTAATATTTGATTGCAAAGTTGAACTTTATGAAGTTACTTATATGCAAAACGGCTTGTCAGTTGCCCATATTATATGTATTCTCAAGAGGTAGAAGCATTTAGTTTTGCTTTACCAGTTTAATTTCAATGCTTTACTATCTTTCTATGACATAATGTTCTGGTTTCTATTTCGATTGTGTGAATAAGCTTTTCTATTTATTGAATGTTCTATATTTTTATTTTAGAAATAGCTCAGATTTTGGAAACTTTTAGTGATCTAATGTAAAAAAATCAGTTTGAACTTTAATACACTGTGCTTGAAATATTTATACACTTATTTTGCTTTTGTAAAGTTCAGTTTGAACTTAATCTGCTTTTGTTTTGATTTAGTATATATGGGTGTTCGAGGATATTGGTGTTAAACTCAAAGGAATAAGACTTTATTGTCAGATGCTTGTTGTTAGCTTGTTATTTCTCATTGATTTGACAAACTTTAAAGAGTATGATGTGTAGTAGCATGTTGTTACCTTTGAGGTTACATCTGTTGTAACTTTTGCAAAGATTTTGTATTGTGATGGTTTTTTTATGCAATGATTGTATTGTTGTCAAATGATATTTTAACCTTTGTTTGGGATTTGACCTGAAATCAGAAATGTGATAGTGAAGCTGTTTGTTTTGAACTTGGCTCCTTCCTAGGAGGACCACTTGCTGAAGTGGTGAAAAATCATTTAACAAGATGAATGAGTTAAAGATAGGAGGTATGTGAGCTGTGAAACATATGGTCCTTTTTTAGTGTTAAAGTTACCACTGTATTTGGTCTTGATGCATGGGACTTTGTCCTATTGAATTGTTTGGTTGGGGATTAAGTGTACTTAAAACCAAGCAGATTTAGACAAAACAAGTATTTTTTGTGGTTGTGAATTAGATTCGATTTGTCATTCTTTTCGTAAATCATAAATAACACATGTGGGATAGATCAAGACTGATATATGGAATTTTTGGGATATGTGGCATTTAATTACTTCTACTTTTTTTAGACTGATACATAGATTTCTATCTTGTATATATGTTAATTATTTGGAGATTAAGACTGTTTTACCAATGTGTGCGTATTTGTGCGTGTGTATCCGTATACTAGATCGTATTTATATATTATCTTCAACAATATAACTGTGTTAGCAGGACACTATGCCAAATGGTCAAAAGAACTTGCATGGTTACTTACTGCTAATAAATAATCTGTTTGGTTTCTGTCATAGCAGCTAACTAAGAAACTTTCTTATTTGGAAGTCAAGATTTTAAGATTGGTGCTTTTAATGTAAATATTGGTATGTGACTGTCAATTTAACACTAGAGACTGTTTCAGACTTTATTCCTAGAAAGGGGCAACTAAATGATATTTATTTAGTGGATTGGTAAGGATTTATGCAAAACTTGTTTCAGGAACTTGATTTATGTTTCTTCTATGATTTGTGACATAAATCTGACCTATGATGATATTGTCAAACCATCTTACTTAGTGTGGCTTCTAAATGGTTCTTGTTCTTGCTTTTTTTCTTAGGCAACTTTGCACCAAGCAGAAGGAAAATTTTTTGAAAACATTTTGTACAGAAAACACAAAAAAAAGCACTCACATTTTTCGTGATTATGTTCTGTTAACTAATACAGACCCTACATGTTTAGGCTAATGGCTAGAAATTTACCTTTTAGAAGGTGAATAAGTGGAGAGTCCGGGGTTCGAACCCCGACCCCTGCATATATAATGCAATGTACCTACCAACTAAGTTAAGCTCACGGGGACGGAATTTGTTTTGTTTTTAGTTAGCCATACAATATACGCTATCCCATAAAACTAGTCTTTTATTTGTGTTGTATTATAAAAGTAACAGAATATCACTTGTTCTTTCATTATTGCATGTCCACAGTTCTTCTTAGTTAGTACTTTGTAGTGTGTTGTTTAAAATGGATGTTTAGAATCAAAATCACAGGACTAAGTTGGGACTTTCTTTTATATTGCACCATAAGCATTTGTGGTTAATATAGACAAACAACTACATGCATACTAGTTGTAAATTGTAATATACTTAACTGTCCATTCCATGAAGTTTACAAAGGATACAACCATACCCTATCAAGTTCTTCAGACTTCTGTTGATTTTGGATTGAATTTCCATAGGAGCAGGGGCTGTCATTATTGGAATGAGTATTATTAGTGTTATTTCTATATTTCCTTTTTTTTTTTTCATTTTTGGTTGCCTGCAGAGAGATAGAGCAGTTGAAAACCAAGATATGATTCTTGCAGCAAAATTGAAATGTAAGATTCCGTGATGACTTGTTATTATTTGTTTGTTTTAAATATTTCAATCTCATCACTAATTTGGGATAATAGTCATTTTGGTCGCTGAATGTATAACGAGTGGTCATATAGTCCCTGAATGTATTGAAATTTCAAAAGAGTCTTTGATGTTTTGGCTCTGGTTAAATAGGAGCAGGGAGCAGTATTTTGGTTCTGTTAGTGTTATTTTAGCAGCTGAAATTTTGTGTCATAATACTGATGTTTGCAGTAGGTGTGAATGATTGAGTAGCATTGGCTCGGAGTCACTTATCATCTACCATCTTTTTTTGATATATATGTATGTATGTGTGTGTGTGGAGTGGCTGTAAGTAGAGATATAATGGCTGTTGGCTCAAACAATCTTTTGCATCTCCGTATGTATCTACTTTTGTTGGTACCGCCTTATCATTTGAGTAAAATTTTGCTTGACTTAAAAAAAAAAAGATTGGAAGACGAAAATCATGGTTGGTCATGCAATAATTTATATTCTCAATTATCTTCTCCAATTAATTTGTAGTACGATCACCATCACCGGCCAATTAAGTGATACTTTTTTTTTTGAGTTAGTATGTTATAGGTGCACCACTGTTTTGTAGTAACGAAATCAATAATCAAATTTTTGACCACCTGTTTAAGGAGTTTCGCACCATTTGAACCAATTTATTGCTAAATTGTAGTATGATGACTAGTCAATTAAGTGATTTTTTTTTTACCATGTTATATGTATCAAGTTTTCTGTGTTGTTTAGTAACTAATCATTGTCGGGGGATATATGGGCATGCGAGATGGATTCTCTCTTCTTAAATTACAATTTATACCCAAAATAATAATAAAAATACGAAGGGTGAACAATCTTGTGATAAAATGAAAATTATTTTGATGTAATTCTCTTTGGAAAGAAGGTATCGGTGTATATATTTTATGATTTCAAGGACTAAGTTCACAGTTTTACTTACGTAAATCACCAGTTTGAAGCTAAAAAAAAACTAAAAGAAGAAATCTAGTATAAACATTACACTTAAAGGACATCATAATACATTTGACGAAACTAATATATCACAAGCACATTGACGGTTTTCCAAGAGATCGGTAGGTTGTAAATTTTTTATTCAACCTTGTTGAATTCAGTTCTAGGTTGGCATAAGATTTTCTCTTCAACCTTATTTTCTGAGGGACAGCTCTTGTGCTTAAGCAATTTTTAAGTAATCTTCAGAGGTATTCGATTCATCACCACATCTTCACCCTTCATCTTATGTCGTTCACATGAAGCACGAAATTAATGTGAAGTGGCATCTCCCTCCTACTCATTTCAAACTTAATTTGATGGTACCAAATTAACAACTTGTGGAGGTCTCGTCAGAGATTTTGAAGGCATGTATATTGACATATGCTCTTGCAACCTAAGGCATTATATTTTAGTTATGGCTGAGCTTTGGAAGGCATGTATATTGACATATGCTCTTGCAACCTAAGGCATTATATTTTAGTTATGGCTGAGCTTTGGACATGGTCGAAGTGCAAGCAGATTGAATCTAAATCGTCATTGTTGACTCCCACATTAGTGTTGATATGTATCTCAGAAGACTCACAACCATCATTGGCTTCTCCTCCTCCAAGACTTAATGGATGGATTAACCATTCTAAAATTGTGACATCAAACATATTTACGGAGAAGACAACTGTTGTGCTAACCGTCTTGAAAATGCTGGTCATGGTGGCAGTGGCAAGCATGATTTATAAGGAGTTTTCATCTCCCCATCCTTCTTTATTTCTATTACTTTCTGACAATAGTAGAGGAGTCTATTTCCTTGTGTTTGTTACTTAATTTTCGATGGAATTTCCTTAGTTTCTATTTATCTTTTCAATTAGCAAACATATTTAAGATCAAAATAGACAATTTACATGTAAACTATTATATCGAATAAAAAAGTACTATCAAGTACCCAAAGAGCAAATTTTAAGGAACCGCGTTGATTAAAATATCATCAAATTTGTGTTGAAATTAAATATCATCTAATTCGTGTTGAAAAGAATAATTTTTAAATAGTGTTTCTATCTTCAATTCATTATCATGTGCCATTAGGAAGTTAAAAAAATCCTAGACCCAAAAAAAAAAAAAGGAAGTTAAAAAAATCTGAATTTTATTCGGTAACTGGTGGTGTGCAAATTGGTCATGCTAAAAGGAGACATAAAAATACCAACACCATTCACAACTAATCAGGCACTTGAACACAAAAACCAAACAAAATTGAAATTGCCAATGCATTCAATTAAAAACCATACAAACTCGGTATATGAAACATGTCTAATGTGCTTAAAATATGCCTCAAAATCATCTAATCTCCAAAACAGGACATCGCGGCTTAACGCTTCTTTGAGACACCAACAGTCTTTCCCCTGCGACCTGTAGTCTTGGTATGCTGACCACGAACACGAAGGCCCCAGTAGTGCCTCAAACCCCGGTGATTACTGCATAATAGAAAGGATGTTGGTAAAATTTTAATAACCAGCCAATGCCCAATTTCTCCACATAAATCCCATTATATTATTGAATACATAATTTGAGTAGTAAAAAAACTCCACATACATACATTATATTACTGAATACAGAATTTGAGTAGTAAAAAAATGATGGCATGCCTAGATTGGATTTACTTAAACTAATCAATTTGCATAAGCAAACTGTTTGGGGAACTTATAGAATCAGTTTGTGCCATGTCCATAAACTGTTTTCATCTTATTATAAAAACAGCTGACATATAAGCACTTGTATGATTATTTCTTATGCCATTAGTGCTTAATTAAACTGTTTATCCAAACAGTCTAAAACTTTATTGTGTGTTACTTCATCTCACGACACATCTGTCCCTAATCAACATGAATATTACATAGTAAAAAATGCAATGAAGACAACTTGAGACTATCTAGCCAAGAGAAAACCAAACACAAGTCATTGGATAAGAACCAACAAATAACTTTATGGCCCAGATTCCACGGTCCGTATTTTAGTTTATGGAACCAATTGATTAATCAAGTAAACTAATAACACTTCCCGTTGTTCTATTTCGAAACACTATTGAGAAAGCTAAAGCATCACACATACGATCAAAGCAATGCAGTGGTGTTGCATCAAGACAGTGGTGGTGCAAAATGCTTAGAGTTTAGATTCTCCAATAGTGAATTCTCGTTCTGTTATTCAAACAATATCAAGGAAGCGAAAGCATCAACCACAAACCATCAAAGCAATGGTTATTAGTCCTATCATCTTACTACTACATCTCAATTTAGATATTCCTACATGGTAGTGTTAAAATGTGAATGTAAACCTACACTATAAACCAATTGAGTGAGAATCATCTTTCTAGTTGACACAGGCAAACAATCACATGATTATCACACAAAAAATAACAATGAAGTAGCAACTGACCGGATCTTCTTGAGTCTCTCCAAATCATCTCTCAACTTCATGTCGAGTTGATTGGAGACAACCTGAGAGAATTTGCCATCCTTGTAATCCTTCTTTCTGTTCAAAAACCAATCTGGAACCTTGAATTGGCGAGGATTCGCAACCACTGTCATAATATTATCCAACTCTGCAGCACTCAACTCACCAGCCCTAAATAAAGCGAACAATAACATCAAAAATATGATTTTTAAATGTGAGTTCAATAAAATTCAACAAACCCATTCATTTTAACAACAAAAATAAGTGATTTTCAAAAGTGAAATCAAAATCACAACTACGAACCTCTTGTTCATGTCAACATCAGCTTTCTTACAGCAGATGTTAGCAAATCTCCTTCCAATACCCTTGATTGAGGTCATTGCGAACTGGATCTTCTGCTTTCCATCGACGTTGGTGTTGAGCACACGCAGAATGTGCTGAAATTCTTCATTCGCCACCAAAGACTATAAAACATTAAAAAAAAAATACAGAATCAGCGATTAAAGAGCTACATCGCGTGTAGAGAGATGAAATCGAGATCGGGAACATACCATTTTAACCTAACTGCGGAAGATTTGTTGAAGAGGGGTGATTGCCGCTTAAAGCACTTGAGTTGAGAATGCGAAAGAAATTTTAGGGTTTGTGAGAATGGGCTATATATCTTAAGCTCAGTATAGAGATTGACGATTTTACCATTAATGTCATAACATATTTCATGGTCAAATGGTCATTATCAATTTTGAGCAATGCATGGGCTACGAAACAATTCTCCTCAAATTTATTCTTTCAAAAAAAAAAAAATATATGCAATGTAGAGCTATCTATATATCTTTGTAATCAAATCTTTGATTGTTTAGTTCAATTTATATGGACAATACATAATATATAATATATGTAAGGTACATGGTTCAAACCCCTTGATTGTTTTCGAAACTAGCCATGGATGCAATTTCAAAAAAGGCTTAGAAAGAAAGAAAAAAACTAGTATTCTTTTTTTTAATATTAGCTTCAATTTGTTAATATAAGTGATGATATATTCTTTTTTTTTGGTAGTGTCATATTTTTTTTTTGTGGTGAGTGAAGATACATTCTTATTAAGCTAGTGTGTTTAATGTTGTTTTATTTTTTTGAAGAAGTTAAACGGACTCATTACAATTGGCATAGGAGAAAATTGAACTGAGACCTTGAAGAAGACGAGACTCTGCGAACTCAAGTGAACACCACTGGAACAACCCAAGTGGTTTTTAATGTTTTTGTTGTTGTTAAGTCATTATTCATTGTTTAGGGTTGTTTAACGTTTCAATATTCACCAAAGTTTTTCACCACTATATTTTTTTAAATTCCAGTTTCAATTGAACCTAGTTGGCATGGTCTCGATTTCGTATCTTGGTATCAAATCTGTTGGGTTGTTTAGGGTTGTTAATGCGTATCTCATGTGATGTTGCATATTGCAAATAGGAAAACAAGATGAGAATGAACATGAAATCTTTACGATTTGACGATAAAAGAAGAATGCATATAACAAAACTAAAAAAATTTGACAAAGTCAAAGTTGTTGGGCATACATTAGTACAACAATTAGCATTTAATTTCACGACACACTATCAACATATATGTATTACACAAAATGGGACAAGGATAATAAAAAAGACCCGGTTACATCTTGTCTTTACAACTGTACATGTCTGTTATATTAAAAGCACAGTCATTAGCAAGGTCATGGTGAACATTTGCTCAGTGTCTACGTAGAGCACATACATAATACAAAATGAGCTTTCTATAAACAAACTGCAATCATGACTGCGGCTTTTTATGACGACCAACAGAATGATGTTTGCATATATGCAAACCTGTTAGTTCCAAAATCATAAATAGTTTCTCTGTAAGTCTAGTGAAAAATGGTCACAGACTAAGATGGTTTCATTTCCATTTCATACGGAAATAGCGCAGCCTAGTTCTTTGGCAGCAGTGTCAAGAAACTTTATAGGCAATCCAGCAGAAATTCTGCTGTGAGCTTCCCATGCCAAGCATTTTTCTATGTCAGCTTGCCAGTCAACGACATCCAACTTGAAGTATTGATAAGAGGGATTGTGGCTGCCGTTTATCCGCAGTGGTTTAGGACTACACCTTATTGAACCAGTATGCAAAATGTCACGGAGAACTGAGACGCTCAGAGCACGGACATGTGCACTTGGATGACAAAGGCACCTAATGGTAGCTGCTAGACGACACTGCAAGTGGTATATTTACAATACAATCATCAGTCAAAAAATTTGTAGAACTAAAAGACAAAGCACATAAAAGCTGTTTGGTAATCTAGAATCAAATGCGTAATTACGAGATGGCCAAAGTATTATCCAAATAGCTGAGATCAGTTAAATGGATCCAACAACACAATAATGTCCTATCATGAGCCATATTTAATGATAGAGCAGTTGAGCACAATATACATATTTCATTCATCATATCTCAGCTAAATTAATAGTTTTCAACAAGGGAAGTCTGTTTACCTTCAAAAGGTTTGAAAGGCCGTCTGCTACAGCCAATCCTGGTTCTCCAAACTCAAGCACTGGCTGAATTGCTCTAGCTGTTGCTTCCAATAGCTGGTCATTATCATTAACATAGAATAAGAACATCAGCAAAGCTTCAGTATAGAACCGAGTATATGAAATTTCAATTCCAATAGCTAGTCATTAATCAAAATAACTATTTTTGTTGAACAGTTTAGATTTAGAGACTAGAATAATGCTGGATATAACTTTCTAAGATCTAAATTTTAAGGTTTTCTAATTGAAAAGCTATAAAATGATGTGTTAGATTAATTTAATAGTTGAGTACACCCTAAATACTTGGTTGCAAGAACTTCTTCAATTCTATTATGCTTTCAATAAGTAGTCTGCTATACAGCATGAAATTACCTTTGACCTTTAGTTCTTCAATTTCATTTTAAGAAAGAACCATGGAAAACGTTTATCAGAAAAAAAAGTATAGGATATGCTTGTCTGAGTTAGAAAAAAAATTGATGTAGTTAATGACATACAAATATAAGGCGTAAACTGAGAATTATACGAAATAAATGTTATGGCCAATAAGTCTTATAAGAAACACTAATGTGCGCGTGGGAGTGAGAAGTGAGGCAGTTTTTTGGTTTTATGTGAGGCAGAACCTAATTTAACCCGGTCAATTATGAATAAAAATCAGAGAGAATAAACTGTTGTAACATTCTACCTCCAGCTGTGGTAAAGTACAAGCTTCTCCATCAACAAGCATCCCATCTGTGGCTCGTAGAAGTAAATCTGATGCACTTGCCAGAATTACCAATGACTCCGCACTATCATGATTCCTCATAAGTTCCACTATCAATTTAACGATCCGCTGATTGATTCTCCACATCTTCTGACCTAGATCATCATCCTTGGCTATCCAAGGCTGCAATTCCTTCTCCGCCTGACAAGTAACAAGGCCAAGAAAAGACGAAACGAGTGAATGTTTGAAATGATAGTAATATAAAATATATACAACTGTGAAACTCTGGTTAGGTGAGGTATTGAGCATCAAATATTTGAAATTTGTAGACATTAAAACCCAAATTTGCCAGCTATTAGAAATGGTAATTCATAAAAATTTGCAGTCTATTAAACAAATGGATATCCAAGCAGTGGAAAGTAATTTATAAAATTATTCATAACAAGACAAAGATTTTAGACCTGAAGAACAACAGCTGTAGCTGCTTTTGCTGGCGAGGCCGATACAACATTGCATAATGCATCGACAACCTACATAACATTAAATCACAAAATTATCAGTAATGAACCTTTACGGAGGAAATAAAACATAAAAAAAGGTATTTGGATCCACAACATCACATATACATATCATTAACAAAGAAAGTCACTGCAGTAGAATTTTTAAATTTGTACCTGTCTCCAGCCCTGCTGGGCAGAAGTGCTTTCAGAACATGGTTGAGTTTCAGGAGATGCAATCAATTTGTGCCATAGTAGAGAAACTACAGAGAAACATAACTCCTGTTTCTCAGACAGCATGGATATCAGAAAGATCTGTGTATTGCAATTCAAGCCTATATGCCTGTCCATTGTGAGGAAATTGGCGAGATCAGATGCCTCCAACGAGAAACTGGTGACACCTTTACCCAAGTTATACCCTGATGCTTCTTCATTTGAACATGGAGTTCTTCCTGATTTATGGATATGTTTTGATGGTGTTGAATCTGCCGAAGGTACAATAGATGTCTGCCCAGGGTCAGAGCAGCTACCATTTTCACTCCGATTCTTTCTTTTACCGTCATGACAAACAAGGGCGTCCTTGTAAATAGGTGCGTGAATTAAGGTTGCTTCTAATGGCTCTGCCTTATTCACTATAGATGCAACAACTTTACTGTGGATATCTATGAGATTATACAATGATGATGCCCTGGAGTGAATTTCTTTGTTCCATTTGCAACGTATCAGAACAGACAGAGCATGCATGCAAGCTTTTGACCGTCTAAATAGTTCAGAAACATGTGCAGCAACCATAGCTGCTGCCACTATCTCATTTGAGCTGTAACTCCAAGGAGTGCCAACAGAAGACGGCTTTAATGAAAATAGTGCCTCTAAAATTGCTAAAATTCTGTGAGTATGGCGGACTGCCGAATCTAGGCCATTCTGCAAATCTTGGGATGATCCGTGTAGTGTAACGGGCTTGGCTATATCTTGCACATTATTGGAAACTGAATGATTATTTCCCCGTGACATCAAAGGAAACAACTGAAGCTCACAGGCTAGAGCACAAACAGCAGCCATAACATAAGAATCAAATGCTGCTACAGGACCTTGCTTCTTCACTTTCCTATTTTTTCTTTCTTTACGGATTTCTGATATTGCTTGCAAGTCCTCAATGATTTCCTCAACTGAATAATTATCTTCACCTCTAGGCTTCTTGCTTCCACTGAATTGGGCTTCATGACTGACACAGACAGTTAAGACAACAAAAAGTAGGCGCGAAGAAAGCTCTACAGATGCACATGATTCTAAAAAAAGTGAATGAACCATAGTACGAAGCTCTGCCACAGCAAGGTTTTTAGAGGCTGAACCAAGACCAAAGAGGTAATTTGCTTTTCTGTTTTGTTCTCTGCTGGACTCAGGTGGAAATGTCCTCTGAAGAATAGCTTCCACTGTAGCAGCAAATATTTTCATAAGACAAGCCTCTGACGGGCTTCCACGAGGAAGATATTCCAGAACCTTAAGTAGTGGTATGTACAAATTCCATGATAGTATGGGAGGTTGTAGTGGGGCTGCAACTATGATCTCTGGAAGATCAACGGCTGAGGAACTTGCAGGAATCAGGCCATAAGCAGCTTCCCAAATGGTGCAAATTCTCCATTCAACTTCTGGACCATGGGCGCAAAGCATTGACGCAATGCCTTGGGCAGTAGCGTCAATAGAGGCTTCGGCAGAAGGAACTTCTATCTGCTTACTGTAGGATGAAATATAACCACCCAAAGGTTCATGCTGAACTTCAACTCCATCAACTTGTCTAAGAGGAGGAAAAAGCAATGCTGGCTGTGAAAGTATACGGAAAAGCAAAGCAGCTGCAGCATCAGCAGCTATGCCAGCCCTCATGGACATTGCAGTCCCTATTGCACGCAAGAAATGCAAATGCATCCAATTTCTAGGAAGCTGCATTAACATAGAAAAGAAAAGAAAAAAACACGTCAAAATACTTAATAGTATGCCATCCGGTAGCTTTTAATTCAACTTAGAGGCACATATATAATATATATGAGAGAAGGGTTAATGTAGTCAGAATGCAGTGCAAGGGCTTCCATTCTGTTCAGTATTGTAATCAGTCGGTGTTCCAGTGGCTGTTAATTTTACTTCAGTTAGGTTAGTTTTCAATTACCGACAATTAATGTCAGTTTCTGTTAGTGTATTAATTTTAATCTAGAATCCTAATTTACAGTACTAGTATAATAAAAAAATTAGGAGTTGGGTTATCTATGCACATTGTTAATCTGTCATTTTGAAAATTCTTAAATAAGGGGTATGTTCCTTAAAATAAAAACACCCATCCATTCCATTCCCCCTCCAAAGGCCAAACTCATGCATATGATTTTAGGCATAGCAGTTAAGTTTTTCTTCTCCAGTTCAAAAAACTAGCAATTTATCCACACTTGTCTCGGGTTGTGCATTGGTTCAGTTTTTATGGTCGAGTGTTTGGTCTATTATTGGTCTTCCATTCAAAACTTATTAATGAAACCCCATAATAATAACATGTCGGTTACCATTAATGCCAGCATCACAGCTATTCTCTGTCTTTGAAGATTATACTTACCCTTATGCCAGAAGCATACTCTTCAGCAGCTCGAAGAAGCTCCACGAGCTGCACAGCAGCATCAAGTGCATCCGGAGCCCACGACGGGGGTGCTTCTAGAAGTCCAAGAAGAAGTCTTTGTGTAGCACTTGGAGTAGCAATTGCATAGTATCTGCAAAATTTGGGTATGCACATTTTCTTAGGCAGATGAACACCTGAACAACTTAATAACAATAAAGGTATTGTGGTGAAAATAACCTATGAAATAAACGTGCATATGGCTCTAGAGCTGGTAGTCCAGCAACAAGATGTTCATCCAGAGCTGTTGTTGGAGGAGGAAGCAGAAGTGCAGGAACAGCTGCTGCTGTTAAAATAGCAGTTTCATTGCGAGCAACTTCATCATCACAAACACTTAATATAACACCAGCACCATTGGCAACAGCCCATCTGGGAGTAGAAGGCACGAGTTGAGGATGCTTCCCAGAACCACGGGAAGTAGCTAAGAGAAAAAAGAAAAGTCACAACAAAAACATAGAAATCGATAGGAAAGTAACAAATGATAATCTTGATTTTACTGAATAAAAAGTGGATTAGCTGATAAAATGGTGGGTTAATGAGGTGCAGATGGAAGAGAGGCATGAGAAATTAAAAGGGAGAAGATGAACACTAATGGAAAGTACAGATGCCTAATTCGTTGTAAATGATTAACCGTATACATAAACTATAACTTGTGAACAAAAACATTTTGAGTATAGCAGTAGTTGTGAGTATAGCAGTAGTTGAACTACATTTAAATGTTACAAAATAGACATTCAACTCGACCAAATTCTCCACTTTCTAAGGAAATGTCTCAAACTTTCTGCCGTATCTGTTTATGCGATACTTTGGATAAACACCATTCAATGAAATAACAGTATTCTGTATTAACATAAAAAAATATAAAATAAATAAAATAAAAATAGTATACCAATTGATGGAGGCTTGAGCTCTCCTGCTGCATATTTGCCCATAACACCACTGCACCTGTTAATGCACGGAAATATTCATTGACATCAGCATAAATATTTACGAAACCCAAAAGCATTACACATTATAGTGATAAATCAAAAAAGATGCAAAGCAAATAAACTAAGCTGTTTTATCATTGATTTCTGAAACTTATGAACAGTCAATCTACATTAGTTAGAGGTAACACGTTAAACTAAACAAAATTGACCATGTACCCCTAAAACTTGCAGATATAGCTAAACAAACACAAATACAAGCATAACTTACTAGGTTTATATTACTAAAAAAACTTACCACCGGAAATAGTCACTTCTAATGCCTACGGGCGCAACTAACAATATATCAGTAATCCAGGGGGACAAGGGCCTGATAGGTTTTTTCTCTTGTTGTGCCAAAGCATTATTGACAGCTTTTCCATTAAGTGGCTCACTAGTTGTTGCATGGCTGCCACTACTGCTTCTTTCTGTTTCACTGGATTGCCTTTCCATTTTGTAAATGGGGCGATTGTAATGAGTTAAAATACGCAAAATTTCACCACATGCAAGAGCCCATTGTTCTGAATATTCATTCTGCAAAACCATGAAAAGAAGGAATTAAATGATAGAGAGCCTCTTTGTTAATACTGAAGTAAATAAGAATACCGGCGAGGATTATATTTATACCTCATCTTTTGGGCAGACTAAAGATATCAAAGAAGCAAATGGAGGACTAGTCTTATCATAGACTAGAGTACCATCGATAATACAAGAAATAATTGGAAGTACAACTGCATGCCCATGCTCTGGATGATGAAGGACAAATGTTGCTGGATGTACATGTAAATACATAGAGAAGTTAGTACACATAAAGTAGAAATAGTAATATGCTTGTTGACTCGAGCATGATTTAAACTAACATGAGATAAAGCATAAATACCCAAAACATCATCAAAGAGAATAATTTCCTTCGACGGGTAACGATTGCGGATCAACTGTCAAAGTAATACAGAACAGTGAGTGGCGTTCAATAAAAACTTGGATTTCTCATGTCAAAAACAACACAAAAAATAAGAATCACAATTTTAATAAGTAAATAGAGGTGTACCTCAGCAATATCGTCAGCAAATTGTTCTGATGTAAACTGAATCAAGTACTCAACATATGCAGCAATTTGGTCCTAGGGAAAAGTAGAAAACAACATCATATAAACCAATGAAATAGAGTTACAGTGAGCTTCGAATATTGTAGAAGCCATAAAATGCTTTCATATGGAATAAGAAACAATTATTTTTAGCATAACAAATGACAAAACATTGCTGCTCAGTCAGAATTAGCTCTAGCTTGTGGATGCCTCAGCTGAGATAAGTAATTGACTCTAAACTTATAAAAAAAATCCTTATAAGTTTATGACTGCTTATGGAGAAGTTAGATGCGGGGTGTTTTGAAAAGGTTAAGGTGCAAAAGTTAATTTCAACTTATGCAAGAAACTATTATTTAGAAAATTCATAATTAATTGTAAGAGTACTTCAACTTTTCTTTTCTTGTAAATGTTTGCTAAAACTGTAACCAAATTGGCCCCACAAAGTCATTGCTTATATCACCCCATTTCTGGGACTTTGTTTTACTTCAAAGTTTGCCATTGCCATAACTAGTAAAGTTACAGGACAAACTATTCCTGCCGTCAATAGATATCAGTTGTTCGATGAAGATCAGAGAGTTCATATCCTGTGTTGTATTTTAAATCCAATTTGATAAAATCAAAATATGAATTGTCTGATCTTCATTCAACAGCCAAGACCTTCTGATTGTAGCATATGCATGAATTTTTGATTGCAGAGATTCTGAAATACACATCACCATGTATTATTTATATATGTTTGTGTGACGTTTTATGCATATGTCTTTAACACCATCTCAATATCTGCTATTCCTCTTGAAGAATACCGATTTAAATTTTCAATTTCCTAAAAGTGCTCACACTCTAAAAGATTTTTATCAAACATTGTATCATTAAACAAAATAGAGTAAGTTTAAAAACGATACACTAACTATAAAAAAAGTTTTACACATACATCCAATTGTGTCTCATAATTAGATATTTGTGAAGATATTTTCTGAAGTAGTATGACAAAGTGATATTTCTTGAAAATATGATTAGATATTTAAAACTTTTTCTAGTCGTCAAACTCAATAAAGTAATAATAATTAGGATCCTTCCATCCCATACCTATAATTACAAAATTTCTATTAAAACTCAAAAAAAATTAATAAAAATATGTATATACATGAAAAAGTTAAGAAAATAAATTTCCTAAAACATGGTAAGAGATTAAAATGATACCTTTTTTTGCTGAACATCTTGTGGGGGAGGCCAGAACAATGAAGAAAATTGAAGACGGTCAATCCACCTTTCACTTGTAGCAGCCATAGAAGAAGTCATAAAAAAACTTTCAACTCTTGAATCCTTTAGCTTCTGATTATATATGAAAAGCAATTTTATCCCAAATCCATCCAAAACATGATACCAATCAAGTATTAAATCCTGTGTTACCAAGTTCCTCTTAGTAACCAAAACATATATCTAACAACAACTCAGATTCATAATAGAAAAAATTAAATAAAAAAATTTGATGAAACTCACATAAGAAATTAGCACATAACCTAAAAAGTGATTAGATTAAAAAAAAATATGTTACCTGGTAAAGTGTGTGTAGAGTTAAATTAGTTGTTGAATTGGGAAGATGTTAGTGTGAAAATGGAGAGTAATCAAAGGAGTAAAGAAATGATAGAGAGGGGGGTGGTGGTGAGTTTATAGTTTTGATTAGATAGAATAGAATACAAGTGGAGAGAGAAGATCTTTAACAGCCTTGTAATGCGAAGCCTAGATCGACTGCATACGTGGATGCGATATTTTCCTCTCCTCTCAGACATCCACGCCATGTCATGTCATGTCATGTCATCATATCATATCTCTATGTATGCATGTTACCATCTATCATGCCATGCTCTGTCCCAACCATTGGGTATTTTATCAGACTTTTCATATCTATTTATAATATTACTTCTTATTCTAATTTTCATAGGTATTGAATTTATATCTATTCTATGAAAAATGAATAGAATGGAAATTATCATAAATATTTAATGTTTACATAAACGATATTATAATTATGATATCATTAGACATTTAAATAATATTTATATTACATAGTATATTACAAGCCACCTTACTTTAAAAAAATGTTATGTTACCTTCCTTATACTCCATGTGTATTGGGGATAATTATGTTGATGTCTAAACCTGAGTCGTTATTTTAATTATGTGGCTTATTCATTAATAGTGAGGCATCAATTGTGTGGTCGCATTGAATATCCATATCATTAATAATTTTATTTATTCATTAATTTTTATTTTTAAAACATTTCCTGATTATTCAAATAAAATATTAAATTAAAATTACAATGAAATAAATTGAGCATGTTACTTCTCCCAATTTAGAAAGGAGATTGATATCAAACAGTGAGTTCTTCCATCCTTATTCGTCTTTAATGATTCTTCCTGAATTTTTATTTGTTTTGGGGGTTAAGATCATTGAACCGTTGAACTAATTGTCTCATTTAGTGTATGTTTGGTATTACGGTGAGTATGTCAGAATCACGGTGATCCACCATGATTTCGTAGAAGTTACACTATGTAGTTTTTGAAAAATTACAAGGTGTCACTTATATTCTGACATACGGTACCCACCGTGATACCAAACATAGACTTGCTATTTTTTTAATTACAAGATCTCATTTAGTGAATTGATCTTTCATCCATTCAATGACGAGTCGCTCCATTTAAGACATTTTCAAAGAGAGTGTTAAACCTGTGTAGATTGGCAACTTGTTTTTGTTGGACACAAGTTTGAGGCACGAATGGAGTTTAGTAGAGACTTTGTGATACTAGGCAAATCTACAAGTCATGAAGTGGGAAGAAATTTTTTAGAGAATGAAGTGGGAAATTTGTTAGTCCAAATTTGTGTTAGCGATAATCCAATTTTCAATCTCCCTCTTGTTTCATTTCCACCATTAATACCATTCATTTCCATCAAAATATACTACTATCCACAATATCCATTAGAACCTACAACAAAGTTAGTTCTTTTGCACACCACAAGCAAAACCAGCAAACACTCCCACTGTCAGCACTCAAGCATAGTTTCATTCAAGACCCTGTAGTTTCTTTTTAGTGCCTTTGTCCCGCCCTTTCTAACCTGTCGCCTAATTACCTTTTTCAAATATAAAAAATTGCAGATAAGCATTGTGAAAACTTGTGTATCTTTTTTTTTCAAAAGAACTTGTGCAAATTTTGAAGTTGCTCTTGGCTGATGGAAATGGTGATTTTAATATTATTTTTTAAAACAACTTGTGAGCGTAATTTTAATATTGGGTGTTGTTCAAAAAGTTGAAATAATTGGAGCGAGACAGCAGCCAATAAAATATAAAGTTCTTGGCGTTAGTGGTTAGCTTTGCATCGGTGTGTAGTGGTGTCAACTGTGTGCTAGATTTGGTCAAAAATAAAATAAAACTGTGTGCTAGATATTTGTGTCTGGGTCTTTTTTTTCTTTTTTCTAATCAGTGTCTTGTACAAGTAACTGCAAAAATCAATCTCAATTTCAATAAATAAAATTATAAAAGACAACAAATCTATCTTAAAAAGACAACATAAGAGTTTTAGCAATGTTGCACTTCTCGAACTTGTAATCTCTAGTTAAGCTGTAAAATGCCTGAATCATTTCATCCAAAGGTTCTTAGATATTTTTGTCCTCAAACATAAGAATATTCTTTTAGTATTTGAAAATTTATAAGGCTTGTTTAAATAGACATTTATTTTTTCAAACTGAACAATTTCTTAGAGAGGACTTTGAACCGAATGAATTTTCTTGTAAGAAAAAAAGTCTATTGGTATATTTATTTTTTTTATTTCAGTCCATTGGGTTTTTTTTGAGAAAATTTCAGTCCATTGGTATTTTTATTATGTGGAGTAAGACTATCTATAAGAGGCTTTATCACAAAAGACAATACATAAGAGAGGAATAATGAAATGAATGCATAATTTAATCACGATAAATCTCAAGGCCCGTAAAATATTAACAAAGATACTTACATATCATCTATAAAAGATGTCATATTAACATAAATATTTACCAATGATCCACAAAATATGTCATTGACAATTCAATCAACTCTAACCATCTTTTCCATAAACAACCCTGACCATCTTTTTTTTCTTCGAGATAAACAACCCTAATTATCGCCGTGATAGTTTCACAACACAATTATCACTTTCAAGTGATTTGGTGGAAAAAATTATGTTCAAATTCTAATTAAAACAATTTTTTATCTGATTTTACTTACGCGAGTTGGTTGAACTCTAAATAAACACGACACATTCTCCTAATATATCATAGTATAAAGCAAACCAAAAAACATCATAACTCCTTAATCTTAAACGTGTTTACTCCACATGAAAGTGATTTAGGTGAATCCCACTATCCCAACATTTCAAAAGGTCAACCTAAACTAATTTAAATTTACAATGTTGTATAGGAACCCATTAATGTTCACAAACCTTTCATAATCATCCTTTCGGAGGGCACTAAGCCACCATTAAGGGCTGACTGGTCATGTGTGGTAAACATAGTTTGTCTTGCTACTACCATATTTAGCAAAATGCTAATGCTAATAGGTTCTTGCTTTTTAGTTGACTTAAATTTTATTGGCCACTCTTGCCTTTTTTTTTTGAAAATTAATATCACAAGACAAGAACATTCAGACATTCAATAAAATTCGTTGAAAGTGGAGAAACATATTGATTTAGTAATGGCTAATGCAATTTATAGTTTAAAATTATACACGTTAGTTAGTGTTGATTGATTGAAAGATGATACCACCACTAAATTAGTGCTCTACTTGACGGGTTGATTCTTCTTTCTTTAATTTAAAGCAGCTTTAATTTAACATATAAAATTACATAATTTTGTATTAATTAAGTCAAACTCTTTCAACAGAAGAAGTAGGGGAGATGGTTTTCCAATAGCGGTTTTCTTCTTTTGTCACACAAGGCATGTTTAAGACTAAAATATATAAAAAGACATGATACTTTAAAACTAAAATTTTGATGTTAAATGTGATTCATTTGATATTATTAGTATTTTTAAAATGCATTTAAGTTGGAGCAAATAGAAAGTAAAAGGGATATAAAGATTAGGCGAATATATATGATCGACTTTATCTGTATTTTGATATTAAAATAAACAACTCATCTTAAAAATATGGTATAACACAGTTCACCAACTTATCTTTTTGATTTTAGACGATGTATAAATCGAGTCATGATCTTTTATGAATCATTTCGTTGATGATTTTTTTTAGAGTAACTCATCGATGATTTTAAAATGTTTCCAAACCATTTTCAATGTATAGTCTAAGGTTCTAAATGCAATCGTAATATATTCCTACCCTTGTGAATTTTACAATTAATTTAATATAGATTCTCCGAGTTTCATGCATTGTGAATCTTAAGATCACTACATATTTGAACAAACCATTTAAACTATACTATTTTTGCTAACTAAACCATTCTAAGATGTAAGTTTGACAATCATAAAAAAACAACTTTCTGCTGAGGAAATACCCAATCACATTTTGGTTCATAACATAAGGTTATAGCGAATATTCTCTTCGTTCCTAATATTTGCTATTTTAAACTTTCTATTTTTTGTCCATATGTTTTTGTTATTTTAAGAAACCAAGCGACGGTTAACCGTTTTTTTTATACCCCTGCAATATCCAAACTAAAACACACATTAGATGAATTTCACGTCTAGTGATTGAGTTAATGGAAATGAGTTTATGCACTTGTCATTAATTGATTTGTCTTGTTCTTAACATAACATAAGAGTTCACAAGGTCCGTACCAAATAAGTTTCAACAATCATTGTCTATAAAAAAAAAAAAAGGTTCAACAATCATTGATTATAAAACCAATATCTAAGATGTTATTCTTCTTGTCATAGATCGATACTATCCACAACGGTCTCTGAATCCACTTCAAACTCCATATCAACCAATTATAATTAAGTCTTACCCAATTCATAATTGTTAGAAGGTCAAGTGATCCTCATGTATCAACTTCAAGAATGGGAGAAACACACTCATTTCGAGCTAAGACAAATGTCACATGATCATCTCTAATGCAAATGTCAATATCTACTCTATTAAGAGCGTTTGAAAAGGAAACATCTACCTTACACTTATTATTATTATTTGAATAAATTACATTTATTAATTTGTTTGATAGTGAAATATTTGTTTGAATGAATGACACATGTGATTAGTAATATTTTGTTTTTGGAATCAATGGGAGATGCAAAGAAAGTAATTGTTTCAACAACTATATAAAGTGGTGAGCATGGGATGGAAGGAGGAAGACATATGTCTAGGGCATTCTAATTATTACTTTGAGAAAATTTAAAAAGGTAATTGTTCTTTTCAACTTTGGGAAACTAGTAATTGAAACTAAACTTTCTTTGGAATGAATGATCTCGGTAATCTTATATGACAACATTTGCAAAGTACTTTATTCAACTTTGAAATGGTTTGTTGGAGGATGGATTATCTAGAGTATATTATTTTCATATAAGGTGATAAAAATATGATTTCTCAATCTCATCATTCAATTTCAATCTATTTAAACTTGTTATACATTTGAGAGATTAAACTATTCAAATTTAAAATAAATTTACTAACTAAAAAAAATAATCTACTTTAAATTAGAACATTCATATCTAAGCAAATAACACGTTGATCACGTGTCATTACTCATATAATGCGAGTCATGATTCTCTTATTTAAATGACATTGTTATTTCAAGAGATGAATATCTATCTTCAAACAATAGTATCTATTAAATATAGAGGATCTTAACTCCGAAAAAGGCAATCGAGACCCAAGTTACTATGGTGTGGTCGTGGAAATGGAAAGAAAAACTAAAGTGGGGTTTACTTGTTTGTTCTTTCTTAAATGGTGACATGTAACATGTAACGTTGTTTTTTCTTTTCTTTTTTGTTTAGGGTTTAGGGATACATTTGTTTACTAGTTGCCTTGTGACCAAGAGGTGTGGACCCACGCAAATTCCTGCCCGTGCCCGAGAACGTATCACTCCACAATCTCAATACACGTGGCAAACGAGTGGCTGGGAGAGAACGGGCAGCAGACCGGTCAGCTAAGAAATATCTGGTGTGAGGAGAAGCTCAATTTCCAAGATATTTATCCTATCAACTCGGAGACGAGTTTACTGTGTTGACTCGCTGAGTCGTGGCCCAATGAAAGTGCAGCTAGAGATATTCAATTTCATAGTAGATCTAATTCTCAGCGCGTGGCCATGCTTTGTGTATAGTTTGTCGAATTTTCTATCACCCTGCTTGGCTACTTGCACATTGGTGCCACTATGAATCTATGATGATGCCATGTTACATATGATCGATGTGATGGCCAATTGGTCATCATGTTACCCATCACATATCATGGCCTTCAATGATTAACTAATGTGCCTAACTAAGGTTAGGAGTTTGATTTTGATTGGCTATGCATTATGTTAAATTGTTAATTATGATTTCTTTTTCCTTCCTTTTTTTTAGGGGGAATAATGGTGCCGTGTTAAATGATTTATCTTTTTTTTTTTTGTTTAAGAAGAATGTTTAATTGTGCCATCACATATATTAACAAACTTAATTTAAAGGTGGTATCATAAAGTGTGTTTGTTTCAAATTATATTTGTTGATTTCTGGGAATAAAATGGTAGGAATATACATGTCTATGTTTATTACAAGTTTACTAAATTTTATTCCCGGGTATAAAATGTTCCAGGGAATAGAAAAAAATTTCCAAAGAAAAAGGTGGGAATAAAGTTCTCATAGAGATGAGAATAAATTCATATGTAGTTACCTATTATAATCTCTATTTTTATGGTTCCTAGGAATATTATAAAGTTAATCAAATATATTTTTTCTAAATACATTGGAATAAAATCCCCATCATTATATTCCAAGGAATGTTATTCCTAGAAATAAATTTGTTAAACTTGAAACAAACACATCCTTAGAATATTTTTTTAAGGAAATATCTTAGAAGTTATGCATTCAATTTTTTAAAAGCTTAAATTTTTCTCTTTAATGTAAAATTTTATTTATGAGTTTTTAAATATGCGTGCTCAAGACATAAGTTAACAAAACAAATATCAAGATCAACTTTCGTATAGAGAATCTAGCTAAATTTTAAGCTACCCCGTTGGTTTGACTCCAAATAAACTAAACTCTAGAATGATTAAAATATAAAAAAAAGTAATATCTACGATTACCGTTATTTTACCTTTAACGTCATCCTTAGAAACCAATGTACTTCCACATCATGGCCAAGTACAATGTAAAAAGAAGTTTGATTGATCAAAGCAATTCAAGAGACATCATTTTTTACGAAGCTTACAAATAACTAAGTTTACCTGAATCAATCGTTAAATCCTACAACCGTACCCTCCTAGGGTTTTCGAGATATAATGCGGAGGTCATGGGATACCTAGAGTTCAAGGAAATCAACATCAATCACAATCTCCAAGGTGAAAATACCGATGCGAATAAACCATCAAAACTGGTTAGCATGAAGGCACCCACAGTCAACACAAGTCTATAATCTTTTAGATTTTACAAACATCTAATGTTTCCGAAATTGAAGTATGTGCAGGGGCGGAGCCACCCCCCAGCTAACCTGGGCACTAACCCAGGCTCAGCTTCTACTTTCTTTGTAGCAAGCCCAACCATTACTAGAACTTCTCGCTTTTCCTGCGGATTTTGGTGTAAATTCCGCAGGAAACACATTTCCGTGAATTTTGCCAAGGATTTAGGTTCTCAGGTAAATGTAATACCTTCGTGAGTAATTTTTTCCTTAGTATTTTAGGATCCGTAGGAAAGGTATATCCACATGAAATGTGCAATTATCCGCAGGAAGGAAGTAACATTATATCGGAAGTCTATAAAATTATTCGCAGGAAATGTGCAATTTTTGCCCAGGCTCTATAAAATTTCTGGCTCCGCTACTTTAGTACCAGACATACATTCAATCATACCAGACCAAACTATTATGATTATTGGATTGGTGAAATAATCAATCTCACCTCTCAAAAAATGTTTCTTATGGACGGGTAAACATGTAATATCTTAAATATCTAATGACTGAAATTTTGACGAGTGAGAAGAACAATCCAGAATCACGACAAGTATGTACCATGGATTATAATATAAGGAGGTGTCGGCTACACAATCACAATAGCCACTATGATTGGTAGACTTGTCCATTTCAACGACCAAACAAAGCAGTTACCAAACAACTTTACAGTTTAATAATGATATTAACAAATGATATTAACGAGAAATTAACATAGGCAATGGTATTCTTTCATACAAGAACCGTACACGTGTTGTTAATTATGGAATTGCATGCTTTCTGTGGCCCCACTTAGCACCATCGTTACTGTGTCGGCAAGTGATATGCTATTATAAAGTGCTTTGGACGGCTACTTAGAAGAAATTTAATTCAACTATACTTAACGCGATGTTACATGTGACTTGGTTTCCATCAAATACCATTAACCAATTAAGTAATCAACGGTGTCTTTCCTCTTGTTCCTTTTTTGTTAATTTTTCAGTGTTTCGATTCTTTCGAATATTCTAGTAGTCTCTATTCATATATAGGAGTATAGGACATGTTTTGAGACCATTGTATGCAGTGTTACTTACTATATTTATGAAAGTGAAGATATATTTTTATTGTAAAATTTGACGTATTCATTTATTTATTGTTTGTTTCTTTTTCGCAATCATGTTGAAGAAGTTGAATAAATTAAATTATATTGTTTGTATGATTTTATTTTATTTTCATTTGCCAATAATGTCTTCTTATAGATTCTAATATCGAAAAAGAATCTATTTTGTATTTTTTACAGATGGAATATCTCATGTATATATGTACACTTACTTCTTTTTAAAAAAATGTATGTACACTTACTTTTGTGGAACATGAAGTCACAAAAATAATTTAAAAATTGGATATAATTGATTCAAATAATATTTGTTTGAGGGAATGAATATAACTGATTCAAATAATATTAATGCCACTATATTTTATTTAAACATGAAAATAAATAATTTAAAATATATTAAAAAATTGATAGTTTGTGCTAGATTTTTTTTTCTTCAATAAATTAATGTTCTTGTAGATTTTGAATTAGAAAGAAGTTTTGTCACTGGATGTCAAACACAGTACAATTATTGTTTTGGACCGAATACACCATTAATTATTAATCAATGTTCTTGTAGATTTTGAAATTAGATGTAAGAATATTTTCTGTCAAAAAAATGTAAGAATATTTATTGACACTGATGTCAAGCATGCAATTAATATTGTCGGTAGTAATACATAGTACTCCATCCAATATTATTTATAAGAGATATTTGAGTCAAAAAAATTGATTATTTAGCTCAAATTTTGAACGTGATAAATTCATTTTTGTAAATTTAAAAATCTCTTATAAAAGAAGTAGTATTTTTTTTGTTAGAATTAGTAGAGAGTATAGTTAAGGTGCTAGTAGCTCATAAGAACTTCACCTTGTACCTGTAGTATTAAAAAATGTAGTTAAGAAATATTGTTCAACCACGTGATTGGAATTCATTAAACAATTATTAAATCTTGTTGGCAATAACTAATACATTTCAAAAACTAGTTTTTTTCTTGTTGTTGAAAGAATTTCAAAAACTAGTTGATCATACTTATTTCACTACTTTATTTCAAATTCTAGTAATATTAATATATTTCCCACTAAGTAAGCAATCACATAAAATTAGATAGCTTCGATCTAGAAATTTGTTAAAAAAACGTCAATATATATAAAAAAATGAAGTATTATTTTTTGCCATATTAATAGCGGTGATTAATCTACGTTGAAGAAGTTGTATGACACATAAGTGGATTCTTCTATTTCAATCACTCTTTTTTTCATATGTAATAATCAAAGATCAAACATCTAATTATTTGTTTAATGAGCTCAAATTCATTACCGTTTAAACCGATTTTCTTAATTGGTTTATGTGAAACATATACTTTAAATATAAGGAAGGATGAATGCCGGAAACATCTCTCATTCAAACACTATCTTTAATACTCATATGTGAAATCTACGTGGGTTTCTTTACGTTATATGAGATCAATTTTCAAAGTGTGAGATCCACGTTGATTTCATTTATTAAAAAAATAAATATTAAAGATAGCGTTATTAACATTTCTCTATAAAGAGAGCAATTGCAAAGATGTTGGTGTCAGCCAAATTAGTAGTTTTATGAGGAGGCTTATATCTTTCTATTCGCATGCATGAATCCATAACAATTACCCCAACAAAGTTAATTACTCAATCTAACATGTTTGAGCTAACTTACAAACATTAGGATTGTCGATGTACAAGGTGGGACGAAATATACAACATTGCGCACACATTGTCACTAACCCTGTTATTAGCTAACCACACTAGCTAGTTGTTTTCTGATGGTGGGAATGAGATAATGTTTTAGAGTTTGGTGTATTGAAGACCACAAACCTTTATAATGACTGTCTAAGGGACGAGTTCAAATGAATTATGTCAGTGTGTCCCTGGTTCACAACCAAATCCTAGTAAATCATGCTGAATTGCTGAGGGTCCAACTAAGATCAGGTTTAAGTGGAAAGTGCCAGGGTTGACTTAACTTAAAGACAAATAAAATTAAAAAACAATTGTTTTTTTATAAGAAAAATCACACAACTATAAATTCTCTTAACATACGACACGTTTTACTTTTCCATACCTTTTTTTTTTCCTCCTAATACATACATGACACGTTTTTTTTGGGTCAAGACATGACACGTTTTTCTATTGTATACTTTTAACAAAAGAAAATAACTTTATATGTTGAGTTTGTTTATGAATAAATAAAAAAAATAATTTTTTTTTGGTTAGTCTTGGAGAACCCACGTTCAAATCATAATTAAAAGAGAATATTCATTAATCCAATTGTGTTGGTCAGATGAATGAAGTGTGTTCCTATTCAAGATTTCAGTTTCAATTATTCTCGATGTTCAATTAAGTAGTGGCGGAGCTAGGAGTTTTACAAAATCTGGATAAAAATTATAGAGCTAAGAACTCTTGTGCGCGAGCGTGTGAAAATGTTGAGTTTGTCCAAATTTATTTAATTTTAAATGTGTTAATGGGCTATTGGGTTGAGCCAAATATAAAGAAAGTATCAATTGAGCCCAGACTTACCGGGTGGTGGTTCCGTCCCTGAATTTAAGTAAGTTAGTTTAACCTCTTAAAAAAATAAGAGAATATTCATACTAAGTGCTCGACCATAGTTCGAACATGATCATCTCTAATTGACAAATGCTATGAGAAAGAAAATGTAAATACATGTATATTCAAAATACTAAAATGCATATTCGTAAACTAAGAACAAACGAAGACCAACATGATGTGAAATAAATGATTTGAATTGCAGTTGTTTTCTGATATTAGCCAAAATTCCAACAAATTTGAGTTCATAAAAAACATTCATTCGAAATGTTTGGTAAATATAGAAAAAGAATTTGCAATGGAGTAGTGGGGGGTGCAAAAAGCAATAGATGAGTAATATAATTCAATGACCCAGCCCAAGCCCAATAATAAAAAGTGAGCAACGTTGCTTAAAAATGAAAAATTTCAATTTTTCACGTCACGTGGTAACATGATGATGGTTACCTGTGAATCAGAACAAACTATCTTACTCTGAATCCGACAACATCATCGTCCTCGTCGATGTTCATGAAGAAGATGAACAACCTTCTCTTCTCTCTTCACCTTCTTCTTCTTGCTTCATCACTTTCCTCTTCTCTTGCTAAGGGTGGTGCCTTTCAATCCCTTCCTTCAGGTTCTCTTCTTTCTCAGTTTTTTCCTTTTTTTTTTTTTTTTTCTTTTTAA
>Ga0228710_1001906_pt1 | contig 32224 bp, 18 predicted proteins | sample MedpolnodulmetaG_FD_177995 | JGI IMG/M metagenome (GOLD analysis project Ga0228710, IMG submission 177995) | Root nodule microbial communities from Medicago polymorpha collected in Santa Monica, California, United States - pink nodules | ecosystem: Host-associated > Plants > Roots > Nodule... | reverse complement strand
ATATTTTTAAATCCATATAAATTGTGCGTTAAAACAAATACATATAAATTAAGGTCACTTTTATCAAAAAAAATAAAATTAAGGTCACTTAAATGGTAAACAAAAAACAAGGTCACTTAATATTTTAGGCAAATTCTATGGTACACCAAATTAATAAATTAATAGTTAAATGTGTTATTTTTTGAAGAGAAAAATTGTTTTATGTCAACTATAATTATAATAATTAAATCTTATTTACCAAAAACGTCGAAGAAATAAAATAAAATATTTCAGAATTTTTGGCACTCATAATAGAGAATTTTGATTATTTTTTACAATAAAATGTAAAAAAAAAATTAGTATGATTTTTATAAACATTAAAATGATGTTTTTTCTTATAAAATGACATTTTCTAAAATATAAATATCAACAAATAGCTCTTTATTCCATAAAAATAATAGTTAATTTAAAGATTTTTGAAGTAGGAGTACCGGTATACCTTAATTTGCGGGTGTACCGTAGAAGTTCCCAATATTTTAACCTTACAAGTTACCAGTCAACAAGACAAAACAATTCTAGCCATCCATATTAATTTATATTAAATCAGTGGTTGAGATTAAATGAGCCTAAGATGGGGAAATTTTGCAATTTCCCCATGCTAAACGCCGCCTTTAATTTGCTTCACTACTCTTTTTCCTTAGCAATACTACTACAAACAAATATACCTATTGAGAGGAAACAAAAGAAAAAAGACTGTCAAGCATGTGAAAGCATCAGGCATAACATGATTGAGAAGCAAATGATACAAAAACCTGGCGTGCAAGTGAAGTGAAGGACGAAAAGTGTCATTATAATTATTATTATAATGATAATTATAAACCCTTCACATTCTTTTTGTCCACAATGTTAAAAAAACACACTCACTCTGCACCAAAACCAATTAACACAAGATTCACTATTTAGTTGCAATGAAATAAGAGGCCTCGTGATGTCGTTTTCAGACATGGTATATCACATGTCAAACCACATTAAAAAAAACGGCCTCATCACATGAATCCACGTCAGTAGCTAGTGGTTAATTTTAGGAAATGTTCCTTATTTATCTTACTTTTTTTCCATGAAGATGCTCCATTAACATTATGTTCAAAGCATGGACTTTATATGGATCCAAAAATGGGATCAATCAACGTGTAGATCGGTCGAAGGAGTAAAGTCAGGGAGAATTTCACAAAAATAATAATGATATTTGTATATCTTTAAAAAAAAAATGTGAAAAAAGCTTTCATTAAACTATGTTTGACATCATTCAAAAGTCGAGACGGCAACAATACGAAGCGGTGATTCTTCGATCCACACACAAGTACCATTTTGAGTTGCAAACTTTGCTAAATTGTGAGTTACTTAGAATGCTAACCTTCTTATATGTACCAATTCAAATGAATTAGAACCCGATTCCAACCTATCATATAAATCACATCACTTTCTTTTCCTTTTTTTTTATCAAGGTAAGAATAAATATTGAATGTTTATGAAATACTTTCTTAAAAGTTTAAATGCAGTTGTCTTCTTATACTAGTAAAACCGCAATTTTGTTCCCCCTATTTCTAATTGCACAATTTTGTTCCTAGTTTTAAAAATATTGATCAATTCATGATTTTGACCATCCAATTTAGTGATATGAAAATATATTAAATGACTCGAGATGAAAACGAACGTTCAAATAGCTAAGAGTCTTAAAAAAATGGGGTGTTAACTTGAGTCATAACCAAATATACAATGTGAAAAGAATATCATTTAAAAAAATACAATTGAATAAACAATTTATCATCATGTCATCAAATTAGTTAGAACGTTGATGGTTGTGACCATGCCAAAATAACGGTGTGACGACAATAATCAACATGCACCTTTATATATCTATATATATACTCCATCCGTCGCAAAATGTAAGTAAAAATTTGTCAATAAAAGGTAATGTATTTAGTTCAAAATTTGTATCAGATACATCAACTTATATTGACTCATTTTTGCTTATATTTTAGGACGTATGGAGTATATTTATATACACACCAATTTTTGGATGTGTATTAGGTGTCTTGCATGAATTTAATACATAATGGAGACCATAATAATAGTTCAACACCATCTGATTGAAGAATACGCGTCATCTTTTATATTCTCCTCATGATCATATGATTTATGATTGGTGAAAAAAAAATGTTGATTTATTCTATATTTCATTGCAAACATATTTTATATTCCATTCTAATATTCTATTCCCTGTCAAAAAAGTATATTTCATTCTATGCATGTTAATCATGTGCCACTGCTTCAAATCAATCAAATTAGGAACAATCAACAATCTGAAATTATTTAATTTAATTTTTATGCCTTGAATTTTTAACTTGTATGCAAAATATATGAGCTGAAATATTGTCTCTTCTATCTTAATCATGTAACTTTTAACCTAATCAATGATATGAGCTGAAATATTTGAACTTCGATAATGCAGTGGTATAAATTTTGGAAAGATTGGAGAGACCTAACTCTCGAACATTTTAGAAGGAAGAGATTTAAAACTCTCGAATTGACTTAAGATTATTTTGTAATGTACTATTAGTTTGTATATTTTTGCATCAGTTTGTTTGTTCAATGTGAAACTAATTAACAATATGTGAGCAAGTTGACTACTCGTATTGAAGATGAAGTGGCGCGCAAGATAGATTCAATGAGAATAGTGTAGATTTGGCATCCGATGTCAGATTGACTCGAATGATACCTTTTCGGAAGGCCCAAAACCGAATTTTTATCATTTCAGCACAACTTTATTATTTTTCTGTTTTTTTACGGTTATTCCAAAAACTCTTTTTTCACAGATTTATCGCTTGCAACTTGTCTGTTTATCTTTTAGGTTTAACGCTTACTAATCTTTACTTCCGCTCTGCGTCAATTCGAGGATAAATAACCAAGTGTGATCAATAAAGTGTAAAGGTGTTTTTGAGATTATTCTCTTCTCGCATAGGAATATGTGTTCTCTAGCCAAAAAAAATTCTTAAAATCACTATAGTGGAAATAAATGTAGATGTGATAACATATTTCTATTACATAATATTAATGTACACTTTCGGTAGCTATGAGAGTGGCGTTGTCAGGATCCTGGATCGGGAGTTCAAACTTTTGATCCTTAATTAATATAATTGTAACAATAATTTATACATAAACAATATATATTCAAAAAATTACATACATACTCTACGGTCATGTTTTATGCGGTTTTATGTTTTGAAATCATTGAATAATCAATTTATCATTAATATTGGTGAATACATCTCTTACAATGTAAAGCACAAGGCAATCATTCATCTCTCATTTTATTATGCAATTTAGTCTTCACAATCTTCCCATTTGATTATGCAATTTAGTTTTCACAATCTTGATAGCGAAAATGATTGTTCAACAATTGTTGTGACAACAAATAAAATCATTGCTAATTTCAAAATTTGATAGGCTAATAACGTATAAACAATACGCCTTTAAGTTTCAACTAAATTCTTTTTAAAGATCACTTATTCTTGTCAAATATGCTAATTCAACACTCATACGTACACATATCAATGATGTAAGGTATGTATTGTCAAAAGCAAATAACAAGTTGGTTTGAAAACAAACCATACAAATGAACAACTAACAATTTGTATCATTAAAACGATTTTGAAGTTCTTAAAGATGCATGTTTGTACAATATAAGATAATTCAATGTAATATACGATATTGATTAAATGGTTTATTGAAAATATAATTATATTATTAAATTAAAACATTATGATTATTTTTGAAGAAGTTATAATATACGATATTGATTAAATGGTTTATTGAAAATATAATTATATTATTAAATTAAAACATTATGATTATTTTTGAAGAAGTTAAACTAGTCGATTTAAATTGACATTAAGGAGAATTGAACCCGAAATCTTAAAGACAAACGCATTTCAACGTCTCAAGTCAACACTACCAAATCAATTTAAGTGGGTTTAAAAAACATGATGAATTATAAAATAATAGATAATATAAATAACCAAAATCTTAATTAACAACCAAAATCATGTAAAAAAATAATTAATTAAAATCACATTTTTTTAGCAAGAAAAAAAACACAAAAGTTCGATTTTATATATTATAATTCTCATACTCTGAACCAATCCCATAGAAACTTAGATAGTTGGTACACAAGTTTGATTTTATTGGTCAGCATGTACAATTAGTTCAGCAGTAGAAGTGGACTTCACTTCACAAAAGCAAACAGAGGGTGCAACACTTAATTTTCAGGGGATTCAATAACACAAAAGTATAATATGGTAGGTGGGATTTTCATATTTTGAGGGGGTTCATGTGAATACCCTGACCTCAATGTGGCTCCGCCACAGGGTTGAAGCATATCACAAACACCATCAAGCAACGCAACAAGAAAACCCTAATGATGTTCGGCAGTGAGAGATAGTTTGACATTCAGTAAAATTTGGGAGAACTATAACCAATTCCAGATTGAATTTGGAGTAAGTGTTCTTCTACTTGAGAAATATTAGGTCTTCCTCTCTAGCTTTGGTTGAGAATTGAGATGTAACGTTCTTGAGCATTTTGGGCAAGGACTTGAAATCGTTAGTCATGAAATGTGGTCCAAAAATGTGTTATTTAATCAATGAAAGCATAGTAGTGGAAAACGGATGATAATAAGAGAAACATGGTGTTAGAGAATAGAGAGATAGTTGGTCAATCAGATTTGGCTAGAATTTAGCTGATTTACTTTTGACTGATTTCAATACATATCTAAATTCTCACTAGACAAATAAATAAATTGTATTAGCAAGGTTTGTAGGAACAACATGTAATATATATAGAAGTTCGAGTTCAAACCGAAAAGACTCTACTTATTTAGTTTAAATGTAAAATTTTCACCATTAAACTACTTAATCTAAAAAATTGTATTTTTATTTTAAATTGTCAAATATGATTATATGTGTCACACATGTGGGACTGTGGCAGGTGGAATCTTCCTTGCTTCTAATATGAAAAAGGAAAAGATAGATAGGGTTTAGTATGTCCCACCAAAAAATTAATCCCTCCACAATTAGCAAAAACCAAAGGAAGAAAATAATTTTAACTTAGAAAGATGAAAACATGCTTTTTCTCATGTTTTGTCTCTCGTTCTATACGTGAATTGCATTTGTTACAAGTAGATTTTAGATTATATTGCCCCTCTTATTCTTCATTTGTTTATTAAAATTATTAGTTTTTATACAAAATTTGTTTTATTTTTGTAAGAAATTTCAATAATTAATAATTATATTTAAATAATTTATTTTTTTTCATTTTTGATTTTATCCTGAATTTTGACCAAATACTTTTTTTAAACTTTTTTAAAGAGAACGTTTCTAAAATTTTAATTCTCTTTGTAACATCTCATTTTCACTTTGAGAAACTTATGTTATTCCAGAAGTATGTTACTTCATCTTCTCTCACTTTTTATATGGTCAAACAAGAAAAGGGATCAAAATTTATCTTCTTTTCCTTTTATTTACCTTCTATTATTTTACTCTTCTTTTAATTTCTTTTCTTCTGTTTTTGTTCCTTTCATTTTTTTCCCTAAAAAAAAAATGTAATAATAGTACATTGAGCAGGTTATCTAAATGGGACCAGTTCAGAATCCACCGATTAATGTCACATTGTCACCTACCTCTTGGATCTCTCTCTTGTACTTCAACCCAATGATTTGGTTTTTCATATTGTGCGACAGTGTGTGCATTCTTGTCATATGCTTTTCTTCGCTGCGATTTTTAATGATAGTACTTCTTTTTCTTCGTATCTAGCTTTTCTCCAAAGTTCATAGAATATTTCATAGATCGTCAAGAGTTGAGTCTAATGAAAGAGGTTAATCTCACACAATATGACCAAAGGAAATTTGAATATTAATTAAAAGAAGTATTTACTTGTAGTGTTTGACACCTCTTCAAAGAAGTACTCCCTTTAAGATAGTCGAGTAGGATGAATATTTATTTATTTTTGGTAAAAAGTTGGATGAATATTTTAATATTACACATGCATGAAAACCCGCTGCTTGGTGATGATCAAGGTAAAATGGAGAGATTGTACTTGTGTGACATAATGTCACATGACATTGATCAATTTAAGTATGACATATGACAATACAATTTTTTTAAAAAATAAATGTGTGTGAGAGAGAGAGAGAGAGGGAGAAAGAGAGAGAAGTTGAATTGGCTTATGTGTCGCTATTTGATTGATCAATGTCAGTGATATTTCCGCTTTAACAGTACATAAGTGGAGTCCAAAATATACATTAAAATGTTTTACATGAGCTATTAACCTAAACACCATATTGCGGAACTTGAAAATGAATACTATTTTCATCCTTTTTACAAAATAGAAGATTAAATTGTCAAGACCAAGGATGAGTATTCAAAATTTCAAGGGAGTTCTTGTTAAGTTCTTTTTTTTAAAAAAAGTATACCCAATACTTTACTTATTAAATGCATCCAGTTGTATGAAAAATAAATGAGTTTTTAGGTAGCAAAAATAAAAGTACAAAATGAATTTTAACAATTTGACAGTGTTGGTGTTGATCGAAGATTTACATGTTGAAAAAAATTCCATGTTACTTAGAATCATAAAGGAAGAGGAATGCTATATATATGAGCACTAATTCTTCGACGCTAAAATCAATATGAGAGCAAAGGGTGAGAGATTTTGAGATAGAAAGAGTGCCTACCTGATATGACTGTGAAGGGTCGCTTTTATTATAGGTGTGGCTGTGAAGCCATCATGATTTATGGTGAGAGAGCTGTTGGGGGATTATTATGAGTGACAGTGTTTAGCAACCGTCAGATGTTGGATAGCGTTGATGTTCAGAAGTGATACAAATTCTTAAAGAATCCTAAGTTTCTGACTGTTGAAATATATGGAAAATTGATGTTCACACATTTGATAGGACTGAAAAACACGAGTAAATTACTCAAATGCCCCCCGGCAGTTAACTGCCGAATTTTATTGGAACCGGCTGCAGTTAACTACCGAGGAAAACCTCGACAGTTAACTGCCGTCGGTTTCCTTTTTCCTCGGCACTTAACTGCTGATGATTCCTGAAGCCATAAAATGGCAGAACCAGTTTAGGCAGAACCTGTTACATGTGTTTTTACACATTGTAAACACATTGTTTCAATGCCAAATCATGAAGTTAATAAGCGAAAATTACCAACATAATTGAAATTGAAAATATGATACGAAAACGAACAATTGTCATAGAAATATGTCATCGAAATACAAACAAAATAACAAATGTCATGAAAATACAACGGAACGAACAAATGTTATGAAAATATACACCAAGTTCTAAAAATCTATCCTAAACAGAAAATACTACTACTTCTGGTCCTGTTGATGCTGGTGTTGCCTCCTCCTCGGGCTCTGGCCCCGCCTTCTGGTCATGATCGGCGCGATCTGCTCCCTAACATTTTGCAAGGCCGCATACAATTGCTGAGGGGTCATGTTCATCACCTCCTGACCCAAATGCTCATCAACATAGGCAACAACGCCACTAACCATGTCATAGGTATCAGGCGAGCCTCTCGCCTCGTACCGCTCCCACTACTCTACTCTTCATTTGTTGGCCTCGGAAGATCTCCTGGAAGAGGTGGCAAAATCTGAGGGTGAGACATCTTAGTGTACCATAACACACAGCCCTCCCTCATACGCCATGTCTGCTCTCCTGTCGGCTCACCCCAATCAGGCTCCTTAAGCGTGTGAGTGCGGAAGTCAACGAATGTCTGCACAATCTGAGGCGGTGGCAGCTCTACAACATCCGTTGGATGTCTAGGGACCCTTTCGATGTATCCGTACTTTCGCAAAACCCTCTCGGGCAAGTGACGATACACCCTACGAACACCGCACATAATCCAGCCTGAATACCAGAAAACCTCCTCAAAACCCTGCATCTCCCAATGCTCTTCGTACGACCTCCAATATACGTCATCAAACTGAATACGATCAAGCAATGAGCGATACGTCACCCCCTCTCCATGACCCTTATGTAACTTCCACCTCGCCGCAACAGGATAGTTTTCAATATAGTTAGTGTTTGGATCAACACTGTAAAACTTAGGAAAATGCGCCAAAAACCATGCATGCACAAACCAAACAAATCACATTTATAAATTATATAACAAAAAAATAAAAGTTAAGGTTAACATTTATAAGTTTCTTACATTGAGTAATGTCACGCTTCCCCCAAGAGCTCTGTCTCCAAGCAAACAGGCCTCAACAAACTCGTCGTATAGGTATTCCAGTGTCATCCCTCCCCATGAATAATTACGCATCCCTGCGTAGCCGTCCTCCATGATCGTCACATAGACCACTCGATGCGTTTGTTGCTTCTATCACCAAACAACAAGCATCCTACAAGATATAGAAGATAACACCTCACACAAAATTTTCTAACCCTCTCCAGCTCCTCCATCTCCTCTGGATCCTCTATATCCACCAATCTGTTAACCCTATCAAGGTACCTCGTATATAACTCCCTCAGCTTTGTATAACTAATGTACCCACCATACTATGTACCGCAAATTTTCTCTGCCTCCGTCTGCGACACACCTAAGTGCCTCACCAGTAGTGTCGCTGCCTCATGTCTCAACATCTTCTTCCCATGGCTCAACATCCACCCTTCAATCTGAAGATGCGTAAGACATGCGACATCATCCAAAGTCACAGTCATCTACCCCAAGGGCATGTGAAAAGTGCTGGTCTCGGGATGCCACCTCTCCTTCCGGTGGCTTTGTGTCATAGCACGCCTACCACCAATCATCTTAGATGGATCAATGGGCTGCCCCTGATAAGACATATCTACAAAAAAAATTAAAAAATAAACATCATTTTCATAACCTAAACAAACACATTAAACCTAAACTAAACATAAACATTCACATCAAACCTAAACTAAAAATAAACATAATCAAACAAATTATAAGTACTTTGTGTGCATCATTTCAATATAATCTAAACTAAACATTCACAATTCAATAAACATAATCATAAACATAAACATTCAATATAATCATTATATACATCATTTCAACGTAAACATAAACATTCACATTTCAATAAATGTAAACATAACTAAACTAAACCTAAACCATTCAATATAATCATCATTTCAATATAACTTGTGTGCATTATTTCCATCATAACCTAAACATCATTCAATTTAATTCTCATAACATAAACTAACTAAATAATCAATAAAATTGTCACCATTTTATCAAACACTTTGTGTGCAAAGTATCAAACATACTCAAAATGTGTTCTTTTGTCACCATTCAAAACCACATTATACTCTAACATCATTCAAACATCTATTAAAACAACTACATTCAATTATAAACTACATGCAATCATCAAAATTTCAATTCCAACATCAACCCTAACCACATGCAAACTACCAATTTTTTTTATAAAAAAAACCTACACAAACTAACATTATAATTAAAAACGAGTCAAGATACTTACTTGTGAGTAAATGGAGATGATTTAATTGATTTTGCTCCAAAATCGTATTGTAGGAATTGGAGATGTTTTGGGAAGTTTTTGAACAAATGAAGGAAACTAGAAAACTGAGTTTCTGTTTCGGGTTATGCTCAAAGAACATCGGCAGTTAACTGCAGCCGGTTCCAATAAAATTCGACAGTTAACTGCCGAGGGGCATTTGAGTAATTTACTAGTGTTTTTCAGCCCTATCAAATGTGTGAACAACAATTTTCAAATATTTGTTCGGTGCATATCAGATATAAGAATGGTGTGCATAACTTTTGGTCTATCACACGATTGGGCCTTTGTTGGGCCTCTGTTTGGTAAGGGTTTCTTGGGCCAAAGCCGTGTTTTGAACCCTCTATGTATTGAGATTTGAAAATTGTTTTTCTGACATCAAAAAGTTCCTAAAGACACATGGAAGTTGTGAAATTGCCTAGACTGCAGTTAACTACCGCTAGCTCCCAGCTACAGTTAACTACAGCTGGCTTTGCTACACTTAAGTGCAGTTCCTGAAAGAGAAACAATTTGGATTTTACGCGTTTCGGTCGAAAAATCAAAATAAATCAAAACTTATTCGGAATTCTACGAAACTTTACAGACCCTCTATATGTATTTTTATAGAGCTGTCTCCAAAAAAACCAGCTCAAAATTCAATTTCTAGGTCGACGTTTTGATGTTTTGGTTTCTTGAGTTATTGGCCCATTAAAAATTCATATTTAATCCATCCGTTGTCGGAAAATTCTAATTTTTTGTGGGAAATGTTTTTTTTTATGTCCTTAACATGTGTGAAAAAAAATATCAACCTCTAAATAACTTTTCCAGACGCGCAATTTGAAAAATATTGCAATTTTACGTGTTTCGGTAAAAAAATTAAAATAAATTGAGGATTAGTCGAAATACTATGTAAATTTTTAGATCCTCTATATGTGTTTTTATAGAGGTGTTTGCAAAAAAAACTCAAAATTCAATTTTTAGATTGATGTTTTGGTTTCTTGAGTTTTAGGCGCGTTAAAAATTCATATTTAATTCGTCCCTTGTCGAAAAATTCAAATTTTTTGTGGGAGATGTTCTTTTGTTGTCCTAAACATGAATGCAAAAAATCGTGAAAAAATTTAACCTCTAGGCCACATTTCCGGACTCGCACTTCGGAAAAAAATTGCAATTTTGCACGGTTTGGTTGAAAAATCAAAATAAATCGAGACTTAGTTTCTTATTCTGAATGCTAGGAAACTTTACAAACACCTCTATATAAATACACATAGAGGATGTGAAAAGTTCCGTAACACTTCAAATAAGTTTCGATTTTTTTAATTTTTTAGCGCTGGGAGTCAGCAGTAGTTAACTGCTGCCGGATTTGCCAACGGTAGTTAACTACCGTCGAAGGTAAATTCGTAACTTCCTGTGTCATTAGGAAGTTGTTGAAATCAAAAAAGCAATTTTCTTGAGATTTTGCTATGTGTAGGACTGTCGAGCACAACCTTGGAGTAGCTCAGTTTTATTGTAAAATCATTCATATAGATTGTTGTAACATGTAATTTTTGTATTTTTTTTTTTTTTTGACAAAATGGACAGTGAAAGTTAACCTCAATCCATTTGAATTTGAATGTTAAAACAATTTCATAACCGAATTGGAATTTGGAAACCACAGAGGAAATAATGAAGACAAGATTACTAATAATCTGTAAAATTATAATCAACTAAATAATATGGAAAAAAAGTAAATATATTTCCCCTAGAAAAATAAAAAATAATTAATAAGCCATAAGAGGAAGATCGAAATGCAGGGCAGGGACGCCCAAAATAGGACAGGCCAAGCCCTCACTTTACAGGCCTCTTGAAAAAAACCATTTTTAAAGCCAATTAGTCCTCAAAAGGTAAGTTGTTTGCTATTAGTTAGAAAACAACGAAAATCGATTTAATGTTAGGGTAGCCTTGATCGATTGCGTGCGAGTTTGAACTTGACTGTGAGCTAAATTATATGTACAACAATGATATATGTACACCTATTAGATCATTCTCTCTTTATTTTTCTATCCAAATGCAAAGAGGAGTACGAATGTCTATCAAATATTATTATTATTATTATTACTTTTATTTAAATTTTATTGCATGACTTCTTTTTTCTCTTTTTTCAATTCTTTTTATCTCTCTACAAGCGTGTATTTATATAATTTTTTTTTTGTAATTAATAAGAAAATATTATTTATTTCAATAATAAAGTGCTATCAATATCATACTATAAAAGCTATGAAAACTTGACCACAAAAAAAAAGTCAGACTTTATTTTTAAATTCAAATTAAAAATATACCACATTGATAAAAATGATTTCTATTGCATTTTTTATTTTTTATTTTCAATTGTAAAATCGACTTTTTATGTTAGTCTTTATTACATAAAATGCTTCAATTTATTGTTCGCTTTAGGCCTAGTATATGTTGTGTCGACTCTCTCAAAGTGCCACATAGTGATGTGGTTCTTTAAAAGCATGGCTACATACGAAGAATCCAAGAGCATGACCAAGTACAACAACCAAGAACACTCCACCGTTGAAAGACATGAGTGCCAACATGATCAAATAAGCCAATCCAACCCTAAGGACATGCAAAAGGGTCTGAACTAGTCCGGCCACCATACGGTTCGAACCAAGTTTGAACCGTGTTTGGGAGAGTAACTCCATGAGCATGGACATGATGAAAATCATGAACAATGCCATTACATACTTACTAGTATTACCGGCAGACCAATTGGTAAAGAGAATCAATGAATCCTTACCCCAGAAGAATGTCATGTGTATCATGCCCTGTATCTTATCGCTCATCATCATGGTACTACTGTTAGAGGATGATGATATTGGTGCCATTGACATCTCATCCATGCTACTATGAATAATGAGTTTAAATGAGAATATATAGTGTTAAAATGAGAAGGGTTTGTGATGAAATTTCTTTTCATTTTCTGTGATGGTGTACCAGTGTAGTACAATATTGGCTTCATAAGGAATAAGTGTATTGTACTGCATTGTGATTTTTTTTAAAGATTTATTTTATTTTTATAAATAAATATCTTTTTGAAGGAATTCTATAAATATCTTTTTGAACAAAGGAATTCTATAAATATTGTATTGCAATATATTTAATTATAGGTATATCCGTATATGTGAAAATATAATGTGATTTTTATTGTATTCCAAACCTCGTGTTGTGAAATAAGAAACATTTCCAAATCAAGTTATGTACTTATTTTCTCCCACGGTCATCACTATAAGAAAACTGCGTTTTAGCGTTGACCAAAAACCCACTCTAAGAGGGCAAATAATTTGCATTACAACATTGAACGTAAATAATTTGCATTAAAACATGTAGTAAAAGCAATTTTTTTTTCTCAACCATATCTTAGTAGAAATTAATTACTACCATAATCTGTTTGCACTAATTAATTTCCTTCGTAGAAATTTCTTAGACAAAAAAAAGTCTATCACCCACTTGATCTATCAAAAGGTTGATCTTAGTATTCATAATAATGAATTACTATTCAGTCAGGTAAGCCTACAAAGTAACACTTGACCTGTTCTTACACTTCATCGTGTACTTTTAACCGAGGTATTTCTATATCCGTTTTATCCTTGTTGTACTTACAAACAACAAACAAAAATTAGTAATTGTTGGAACAAATAAAAATTATTCGGTAGACTTGGCAGAAGGAAACGTCATAAAATTGTTGGAACAATAGTCAAAATTAGTTAAAAAATATTTTTCTGTAACCGAAGAGATTACTAGGCTGAGTCGCAGACTAGGTCGCTCTCTTTAAAACGTTTCGTGGCACTGCCCAAAATTTTGCAAGCAGACTATCAACCACGACGCCTCCAGGATAAAACAACCCAGCTACAGCCGTATCAGAGTCCTATTGCACTATAAGATCTGTTCTAGAAATACACCTTCAAATATGGTGTTAAGACCACTCTAATATGATATTTATACCACTCTATTATGGTACTAAAACCATTCTTATATGATATTAAGACCACTCTAATACGGTGTTTCCACCACTCTAACCTCTAACTTCTCCAAGAGCATAAAACATGGATTATATTCTTAAGATCATTCTTATTTTCCGAAGGGACGCTTTATCTCAACTCTTATTTTCGAAAGGACAAAATTTACCGAAGGGACTATGTTCTTAAGACCATTCTTAATTTCGAAGGGACATTATAAACCGAAGGGACTATGGCCTTAAGAACACTCTTTAAATCCGAAGGGACAGAAAAAGAGGGAGAAGAAAAGAATAGCTCGTCAACACAAGATAAAAGAGGGAGAAGAGAGAAAAGTTCTTTGACAACTCAAGAGAACTTTTGGTGTGAATAGAAGTGAGAGAGAGGAGCTCAATTTATAGGTGAAGAGCCAAAGATAAGTTACAAATTCAATGGCTAGGATTAGTTGACCGTTAGAAAATCAATGGCTTGATCTCGCATCATAAATTAGCACTAATTGAGAAAGTTAACATGAGAATTTTTTTAATTCACACCATAACACTTCATTTGTTCCAACAGTTAATGCTATGTTGATTATTTTATTTCTAAAGAATACATTGTATATAATATATTATCTAAGACAAGTGCAAATAGTCCCGGAAATGTAGCTAAGTTGTTAGCTACCATTGATATTATTTGCGAGAGTTTGGATTTAAACCCCGTATTACACTTTTCCACATTTAAAAGTGTGTTAGTCTAGTCACTAGGTTACTTGATAAAAAAAAATGCAAATATTTGTAAAGCCCATAAAAAAGGAAATGTGTCTCAAGCTAGCATAGAAGAAAGAAGGAGGTAAATGTAAGTTTAGTGGTAATGTTGTTTCTTAAGTCTCATAATAGATATTTGTCTTGTGAATTTACTTATATTTGTTCTTTAATTATTTTTGATAGACATCATACAACTGAATGATGTTTGCCTCTGTAAATTGACATTAACATGCTTAAATTGATAATGAGTGATATGAATGAAACTGTTGTTGTGAATTGTGCATTCAAAGGCTTTTTAAGTGACTTGTATTAACCTCGTTGCTAAAATTTTTAATAATTATAATTAGTATATATTTTATAAATACTATTATTTTTATTCATAAGATATAAAAAAAAAATCAACTTTAATTAATTGATTAGTGATAAACAATTATTTTATTCATAAATTGTATCTTATAAGACGATAGTATCTAATGATACATTTACAAAAATAAGGTTAAAACAATGAAGTAAAAATAAAAAAAAAAAATATTAAGTTGACAAATTGCAACTTGTATTTTATAGAATGAATTAAAATAAGTTTATTAAAAAACGTTATCTTTCGCAACAAAAAAAAAGATGACAAGTGTGAAAATTTAAAAGCAAAAAGGTACTTTTGTAATTTTGCTAGTTACATATTTTCTAAAGTCCATTGTGGAAGTGGAAGGTGTTATTAACTTTTATATATACTTATTTAAAAAAAAAACAACTTTTATATATAGTTACCATATTAAAAAAAATAATTACGACGTGTTATTTTGCTAAAGCTCTATATAGTACAACTCTTACTTTTGTTTTTTTGAGGGGTTTACCAAAATCAAATTATAAACAATATTTTTTTGAAGGATTTTATAAACAATATTTAAGCGTGGGAATAATAAGATCGACCGACAAAAACTTATGCCCTAGCCTACAATAAATACAAGCCAGATTATATATTTTTTAATACACACAATGGCCAAGACTATTTCAGAAGCATTTTTTTTTTGAAGGGGACTTTTTTAGTTAATAATGTCATGCTACATGCCATTTTTTTTTATTCCTCATGCTACATGCCATTAACGGAGTCTAAAACCGATGCCTAGCTTTTTAAATAAATATAGATAAAATAGTGTGTTAAAACTTAAAACCATCATTGTATTAAATTTTGTAAAATTGAATTTAAATAGAATGTAATGTAATTGAAAATCAGGTTATCTACGAGGTCATGTGAAATCTCAAAATAAAACTTAATTTCATTCTTATTAATCTATAAGTCACTAAAGAATTAACATTTAATATAACATTTTAAATATGTTAGCATAAAATAAGATTATTTTTTTTAAGAGGCTAAATTAGCCCACCCAAATTGGCACCGGAGATATTCGAACCTGAGACATCGAGGAGGAGCACACTCCCAAGTCTCAAGCCAATACCACCCGGCCAACCCAAGTGGGTTCATAAAATAAGATTTTAATTAGGCTAACAATAAGAATTAATGTCAAATAAAGCCTAAAAATAAAACTTTCAAAAAAGATAATGGCAAATCTAAAAATATAAGTTTATAACGGGTAATAGACTATAGTTTCTTGAGCCTTTCAAAGTTTAGTTTTCCTACCATATTTCCACCCTAATTGTGATTGGCAGTAATTCAAATTTGCTCTTAGTTTTTGCTGAGGAAGTAGCCCCTATCACTAATTAAAAAAAACATATAAGAGGAATGCTAACAATACACATTTTAATACATATTTTCTAACTCACTCTCTTTGATTAGTTAAAATTCACATGAAGTGTTGAAAAGTGTGTGTTAAAATATGTGTTGCTAGTATTTCTCAACATATAATACCTTAAACAAAATAGCAATAACGACGCTAAGAATATTTCATGCTATGGAATGATTAAGTGATATTATGCAGTTCGACAACGTGGACTTTCTATTTGATTCCAAGACGACGACAGATGCCTTCTACGGTCGACATGTAGCTGTTACGGAGTTTGGCAATATCATCTCAACCTAAAGAAATTTATTTGCCTCTCATTTTAGAAACTCTCAGGCGGAGTATAAGGCAAAAACAAATGTGGTTGCTCACGTCTTTATTGGGGCAGCTACATCATCGGTTAGTTTCACCACTTATTTTGACATTCCCTCTTGTATTGATACTCTTATTTTCAATGAAATACTATAACCATCTTTCTTTCAAAAAAAAAGAAAAGAAGTCTAGTCATCATTTTTTCACATAAAGTTTGCATACAATGAGTTTGGCACAAAGTATATATACGAACTGATAATAACATATTCATCAGCACAGATTAATGAACGTGAATAAAGTGCATATATATATATGCATCTGAACTTTAAGCAATTTCATCACCTGGAATTTGGACACTACAGAGTAAACACACTGAAGACATGAATTACAAACAAGTAAATAATTTGTAATTAATACAAATAAGTAAAAATAAAAATAATTAACAAGATGACGGAGGAAGATCGAAATTCTCAACTTGATGTGGTTTTTTGAAAGCACGGCTACGAAAGAAAAACCCAACAGCATGACCAAGCACAGCAACCAAGAACACACCACCATTGAATGACATGAGAGCCAACATAACCAAATAAGCTAGGCCAACCCTAAGAACATGCAAAAGTGTCTGAACTAGACCGGCCACAATAGGGTTTGAACCAGGTTTAATGAACCGGGTGCTTGAGAGAAACTCGATGAGTATGGACATGGCGAAAACAAGGATCAAAGCCAATACATATTTACCAGAACTACCAGCAGGCCAATTGTCAAAGAGAATCAATGCATCTTTACCCCAGAAGAATGTCATGTGCATCATTCCATGCATCTGACCCATCATCATAGTGTCATTGGTAGATGATGATGACTTTGGTGCCATTGCCATTCCATGATCCATGCCATGATCCATGCTGTATTGGTTTCTTTTTCCAAAACCTGTGTTATTCCGTGGCTATATATTTGGCTGTTTGGTTAGGAATATTGAGTTTATTATATAGGGTTGAAATGATAAGGGTCTGAGATTAATCTTTTTATTTCTAGGTTAAGTGTGACGTGGTGTAGTACATACATCATTGGCTTAATAAAGGAAATAAGCCGTATTGTACTGCAATACAATAAGTCAAACAAACAAAAAAGTCGCATTGTACTGCACTATTTTTTTTAAACTATGCCTATAAATTGGGATTAACTCTAACTAGAACACTTAATATGCAGAGGATATTGCATTTTATATGCGGGGGCCGGAGTTCGAACCCCGGACACTCCATTTCTCTATAATTAAATTATGTGAGCTCTAGCCACTAGGCTACTCGACAAAAAAAAAAATCTAACTAAAACAATAAGCAAAAGACTAAAAACTTATAGGAAAGCAAGAGAGTTCCTATCACTTAACTAGGCGAGACGAAAATAGTAACCAAACTTTATCTCACTAAGTATGGTCAACTGTAATATTGTACTCACTATGTTTTTTATTTTATTATTATGAATAAATGGGGCTTAAACTCTAACCACAATAAAAATAAGCAAAAGACTAAAAACCTATAGGAAAGCAAGAAAGTTCTTTTTTTTTTTAGGGAGGAAAGCAAGAAAGTTCTTATCAATCAATTAGGCCAGGGAACAAAACAACAACTAAGATGTATCCCATTAAGTAGGGTCAATAACATGGATTAAACGATGTCGTGTTCTCCATTTTAGGTCACATAACTTATTGATCTTTAGATCTTTTTTAATATTTTATCTTAGTACTTGTTTGGTTCAAATGTGAGTTAAACAATGTCAAACGCAACTTTAGTGATAATTCACATGTTTAGCTATGTATAATTCAAAGTGAAGCTAACATGAGTAGCAATTGTGTGGATTGAGAATCATTTCAAAGATTTTAGATACACGTACTTCATTTATACTTTGGTCCTCCGAAAACTTTTTTGATATACATTTGAAATAAAATTGAAACCCATTTTGGTAATTTTACCATAATATATCCAAACATAAATTAAGTTATTTTAAACTCACTTTTAATCAAAATCAATTCTCTCAAAATTCATTCTATAAAACTGAATTTTCCCTACCACAAAACCAAGCAGACACGAATAGTTTTTCTAGAGTAGTGATATGACTATCCTCAACAAACTTAAACTATGTTTGGCAAATGAATATGTCGCTTGGTTGGCTTCACGAAATATATGCTTTAAAGAGTAATGATCCGATTGACACAACAAATAATTTGATTAACTAGCGAGAAGAAAGAATGTCTGGTGTTATTGCCATGTACACCTAGATCATTGCAACTTTAGATGCAGACCTGACTGCGCCATTGATGCAGACCTGCAAAAAATTGTGCCTCGCTGATTTTGTGAGGCCAGGTCCGCCCCTGGATGACACAAGTACCACTAGTGCAGAAATTGAAATTTAACTTGGTTTAAAGCCTTTTTTAATTTGGTTTCATTACTGGCTTAAGATGGCTTGTCTTGATCCCCGTGAGCTTACCTCATTTGGTAGGGATATTGCATATTATATGCAGGGGTCAGGGTTCGAATCCCGAACACCCCACTTCTCCACGTTAAAATGGGTGAGCTCTAGCCACTTGGCTACATGACAAAAAAAAAATGGCTTGTCTTGGTATGAAAATTTTGTTAAGACGATATTTTCAACGGGTTCAATATATCATGTTTTAATCCGGTTGAGATAATATTTGTCTTGATTTTGTTTTTTTACTGTCTTATATTTTTATTAACAAATGGCTTCTTCATGTCACATTGGTTTACGCAGGAATTTTGTAATAGCCAATATATAGCTGACTTAAAACGTTTATATATTTTTTATGCATAAAGTTTATATATTTTTTGGAAAATTATATTATTTTATACAGATAAATAAATATGGATTGTTGTTGATCGTCATCCTCATCAGTCATAGTTTCTTCTCCAGTAAATATTAGCAATTATTCTTTTGTTGTACGCAATCCAATTTTACCCCATTGTTAATAGGGATAACGATTATAAAGCGACCAAACTAATAAACTTCAAAGAAATTATTGCTCCACTTTGTAAATATGTTAATAAAAAGGCCATGTTTCCACTCCAACTCCAAGGAGTTGCACTTACTAGATAGGCTGGAAATCGGGTGAGGAGGATATAGTGATTAAGGCCTTGGAAAATCGTCGTAGGAAAATAAGCGCGAGGAAGAGTGTCGTTAACTTGGTTGATATGGGGAATGACTATATATCGTAACTTTCACTCCTCGGGATGACCATAATCATACCATTGGTGGAGGGTTCTTGTTTATATATGATCATCTTACAGCAAGGGAATGGAGTCCTAATTTCCATCCTAGAGGAGAACATATATATTGAGAAAGTAGCAGTTTCTGGACTTCCAATCAAATTCTATGATCCAAAGGTATTTCATATTTTCTTATTGGGTCATGCTAAACGGTGCTCCAGGCTATTTTCTTAAGGGGAGAAACAATTTACGTAGGAAATATCATTTTTTACACTTTTAAGACTTCAGTACACAAATTCCAAACTATTCATACTATATATGTTTCTTTAATTAGTGTCCCAGTTAACATTTTTCTTGTTGCAATAGGAATGGAAGGATCAATAGGAACATGGGAAATATGCAAGTCTTTTTGCGGAGGTTTATTTGACCAGAGTGCAGAAAACATTGAAGTTCTACAAGATGCATACCTTTGGCAATGTTAAGCTCAAGAAGAGGCTGGTGATAATAATGTATGCTGTTTAAGATTTTTTTACTTGTTCTCTATGTCATAAATAAATAAATTTATACAAATTGTGAAATTTATAAAGAAACCGAACTGCAATAGTTTTTTTTCTTCTTCCTATTCCTTGTACATTTTATGAAATGGGGCCATAGCTGAAACATATCCTACATTCCTATGCAATTGTCATTGGAAGTTTTCTAGTCTCATTTTGAAGGTATCTTGCTGCAGAGGACAGTCTGTGATGGAAGTATATGGAGTACATTTCATTCAGAAAAGATATAGTATTCTGAATTTCCTCTACAGGCTGCACACCAAACTATAATCCAGTATCCTCTGGCAAGCTGATACGTAGAAAATACAGGCTGCACATAAAGCAATAGTAAATTAGTTTTAAGACCATAGGTTGATTAGAATTTTAGATATAAATGTCACTAATTAATAAGGATAAAGTAAATAATCTCAATTAATAATAAATTAAATTACGGCTAGAAATCGCGGTTGCACCTAACACAATGTAGGACTCTTTAACACAACCAGCTCTATTGAGTTTGGTTTGTGGGCATAAATGGTGGGTGGGCCGATAGCGGAAACTTAATAGTAGGTGGTCCAATAGATCATAGAGGAGGCTATGATACCATGTTAGAAATCGTGGTTGGCCTAACACAACCCCACAAAACCGGCTTGTGAAGTGAGAATTGCCCCCACTTATAGACCATCTTTTATCCGATCTGAGATTCTTTAACAATTACTATTAACATTTTATATGCTTACTTTACCACTCTTTAGAGAGTAAGCCTTTACAAGAAAAAATCTCATATTAGTATTTTTGGGTCAACATTGAACATGTACATTATAAATATACTGAAATGAAACAAGACATTCCAATGGATTAAAGTTACCGGAGTAACATGCAAAAGCTAACAGTACTAGCATTGCTTTTGAGATTGGCTTTTATAAATTGGCAAAAGATTTAATGATTTGTCACCTTGCAGACATGAAAGCCATCCCACAGAAGACAGCCTTAACAGATTTTTTCTGTCCAGCATACTCAAAAGCCAATGGCAGCATTTCATGAAGGGTCAAAAAAGCCATAACACCACCAACTGTAATTATAAAGGAATAATCAACAAATATACATTACAATACTAACTGTTAAAAAATAAAATAAAATTATTGAGCAATGCAAACCTGATGCCAACAATCCCTCAAGAATCTCAGGATTTAGACTAGTAGGGAACAGACAGGCTACATAAAAAGAAAGAGAATTCATCTCAGTAAGTTCAACTTTTAACTATCAAAATATGTCTAAAATTGAGAGGAGAAAGTTATTCAATGTGCAAGGTGTATTAGCCCATTAATTAAGCATGTTCTAATCAAACTGTTATTTTTCCTAATTTTTTCTTATTCTTACTTTCGGTTTCTACTAAAAGTAAAATAGAATAAGCGCATATTTCTAATGACGGCAAAATCATGTGATAATAACTATACTTTGAAACTTAAACAAAATCACGATGTCAATGTAATTTTGTTAATATCGCTGTCAAACCAAAGATTCGTTAATATGGTACAAAGCAGCAAAAGCAGAGGATATTACCTACAATAATAACCCCTAGGGGCTCAGCCAAGCCAGACAGAGATGCCAATTTGAATGCTTGCCATTTACTATGACACATCACAGAAAGAAAATAAAAAAAATTACAACTCGAGTAATATAATTGGCAAATCTTGTAAAAAATATCGTATTTTCAAGAGTTTGATGGCATATATATTGTCGGTGTAAAACAATTTTATGGTATTATATCTCTTTCTATTAAACCAAAACAAAAGCCCTTAACGTTCTTACCTCTCTGTCGCAAAATAAACAGGAAGTGCTACAGCAACACCCTGGAAGGCGGATAAAACATTACAAATTTGATCTGAAACTGAAAATTCGCAATTTAAATAAACAAAATTAAACTACAATATTAAGACATTGCATCAAATTTATACCTCAGGGATATTGTGTAGAGCAATTGCCAATGCAAGGTTAAGACCAACACGAAGACCCTATTAAAAGAAACGTGACACATTCATCAAATCGATGTAGCAACATAAACATTAGTTACATGTAATGTAACCACCGTAATTTTTTTTTGAAAGAAGAGGTATATACCTTCATAGATCCAAGATACACTGCCATTCCTTCCGGAAAATTATGTAAACTTATACCTAGGAAAAAACCAAATTGAAAATTTTAAATTTAACCTTAAAGAAATTAATATTGAATCAAGTAAATTCCTCCACCCTTTGATGGAAAGTACTCGTACCTATGGCTGTAATAATTCCGCTGAATAAAACCTGACGGCGACGTTTTTTCATCGTGTTCTTGTTTTCTTCCCTACCAACCTTAATATTTTCAAGCAAGTCACAAAATTATTTATCACAATTAATATCTACATACCAAATAATAGCAAATAAAATTAAGTTAATTAAAACCTTTTTGCTCTTCTTATCTGGAGGAGGTGCTGTTGGTTCTGGTATAAAGTTGGCAACAATAGCAAAGAATATGACACCAGAAAAAAACTAGATGAAGAAAATAAAACATCGTTGTTAGAAAAAAATATGAGAGAACAATGTAGAATACTAGAATTATGCTGAAGGAGTAAAGAGAAGGGAAAGGCTTTACCCAAAGGTTGCCTCTGAGGAAACCAAGTGTGTTTATGGCATTATGAGCAAGATCAAAGAATGATATGCTTAGCATTAAACCAGCAGCAAAACCCTTTATTTCACATTTCACAAAAGAGGAAGTTAGAAAAGATTAAAAATTAACCTATGCAATCTCAAAACAGATAATATGGATAAAATATTTGGTTTGAATTAGTAAAGATCTCGTGCCTATGAAACACAGACAAACATGGACACCGGACACGGCACAATCACCGACATAGATAATAATTTAAAAAAATGACATAATCAAGTGTAATCAAAGGTGTCGTGTCAGGGTCGGTGTTGGACACCAACGTGTGTTCGACATCGGAACACACCTAACCTGAAGAGTGTCCATGCTTCATAGTCTTGTGTCATATTAGCATAAGACTTTTACTAGAATAGATAGATAGCAGGCTGCGACCACCTGTAATAGTCCAAGCATCTTCAAACTTGGAGCTTGACTCATAATTACAAAAAGTGCACCTGTTACATATTGAGAAACTTTAGCTCAACTATAGCTATATATAAAACTCAATCAACTATATCATTTGAACATCAAAATATAGATAATGTAAACTCAATCAACTATTTTTCTTATTTTTTATCTTCTATTTTTTTTGACATTGGCGTTTGTTGGGTCACGAGGGGAGCTTGGGGAGACCGATCACATCGAGGTTAGAACAACCACACTTGCAAGAGAGACGCCGCACTCTTACCCAAAACCTTAAGGCAATGGGTTTATGGGTCCTCTTACTTATAAGGTGTTCAACCTTTACTCTTTTATCCGATGTGGGACTATAACTCACACTTGTACAAAACAACGTTTTGATGTCGAAAGTATTTCTCAAACACAGCATAGTCGACAGTACATATTCCGACACTTGAAAAATGATTAAAATAACGATCTGCATCATCAATTTTAAAAAAGTTCACAGTACTTCATGTCCGTAGCGCTGATACAATCACCTAATTGATGTTGATTTGCAGATAAAAAAGAGAGGATAGTCCGCATTTTATCAAACTTACGAAAATAATCTCTTTTTAAAAAATGAATATTTTGGTCCCTCAATTATCATATTTGTTGAAAATTTGGGTTAGGACCTGGTTTAGAAAATGCTCGAGTCCTAATTCCCGATTCGTTCGGTTTGTAACTCCCGAAACAAACGTAACCGGAGTTGAGGGTTGTTCGGGTCCTAACTCTTGGAAGAGCAGTCGGGAGTTAGGAACCAAAGGGGGCAATTTTGGAATTTTTTAGTGTTTATGAGCAATCCAAGGGTCTAGTGAGCAATTTGTTTCTCCAGAGATTCAAAATTGGGGTAATAAATCACATTTTTTAAGCAAAAAATCACCACTTTACATGTATAAAATCTAGTTTCGGACTAATTGCAACAAATATGATAATTGAAAGTCCAAAATTAAAGTTCAATTTAAAAAGGAGGATATTTTTATGAACATGATCAAATATGATGATCAAAAGTGCAATGAAGTCTATTTGTTTTCATTGGATCATTATCTTAGTCGTGAGTGTATGTAATATCTAAGTCATCTACTTACCTGTAATAAAAAAAAGCCTTTTGCTTACCTAACAATATATTGATCGCTGTTGTAGTTTCAAATGATTTTCAAATATTAATCACCATAAGTTATGACACTTCTCCACCTTACAACTAGCTTAAATTTGGATGTTCCCTTCCTCATTTTTCAATGGTTAGATTTCTCCAAATCTACTTCCCTTTTCAACATGTCATTTCACCTATTACCTTTTAGTGTATATGCTTGTTGTTATTTTTCCTACATTTTTTATTCATCAAAATATTATTATTTTTTGTTTTCACTTACATATATAAATTGTTTCTTGTCGCTTAAGTTATTAGGATTGTCGCTAAATGCGGTCTTATTATCCTAAGTCCTTATAGCATGTTTATTTTCACGGTGGGGTACCTCACCCAACGTGCGTTTTTCCCAAAGCTCTAAATTGGAGCTTCTATTTTTCACGTTTAAACAACATTGGGATGCAAGAATATTGAAGCCATCACTAAACCAAACATTGCCTTAGTTGTTTTTACGTTTCCCCCTTCTTATGTGTTTCTTTGGCCTTGTGGTCCGTTAATTCGTAAAAAGAAGAGAGTTTCTACAATATTTCTGGTTATATATTTTGAAAGGTGTAAAAACACATTAAAAACACCCTTTTAACTCCTGACAACATTTCAAATTATATAATTTGAAGCAGAGGAGGGTGGGAGAATAAACACTTAATAAATTAAACTTTTACTAATTTGCAGCCCCCATTGGCTATTACCAATATTAATGTGAATGAATACACAACTTTTTTTTTAAGCAAGGGAAAAATACACATACCAATTGAAGTGCTTAAACCACCAATGGATGAAAGGGCGATACCCAGCAAGAATTGAGAATCCATGAGGATGAGAATGCAAGGGAAAAATCGAAATAAATATTTGGAAAAGGAATTTGATTATGGAACTATGCTTGGATCCATCATCGTTCACAACTTGTGTGTATATATATACAGTTTTTCATTCACGGTTATTGTTATTTTAATGTATGACCACGATGGGAGGAAAGGTTAGGGAATTTGAATATCCCATAGTGAAACATGTACACATTAAAGAAAGAGATGAATTGTGTCAATGGTCCACGAAAAGAACTTTTTTTCTCCACTTTCTCGTGTCACCTTCGGTTCTTTTCAACCTCAATCTCATGACATACCTTGCACTTTAATTTTATTTGTTTGATTCTTAAAGCTTTGTGTTGCAAGTTTGAAGGGGAGGGTTTGGAAAAAAGAAGGAGTAAGTAGAAGAAATAGAGAATATTAGAAGGAGGGGTTTTGGTCAGTTTGTTTTTCTTCAAAATATCAAATCCTCCTCATTTGGAGAACTAAAAGTTGTATTGGGGGAGGGAGGGTTTGAGAGGGTTATGAATTCTTCAAATTTAATATATGTTGTTATATTATTCTTAAAATTAAAAATATATTAATCATAAGCATTACTTTATCTCTCTCTAAAAAATACTCTTTAAAAAAATATGAAAGATTCCTCAATTTTCCCTTATATTTCTCTCCCAAAAGTCTCTCCCCCCACCACCAAAAAAAACTCCCAAACAAATGAAACTTATACGTTGAGAAGTAAGAAATCAGAGGTTCGAACATACATCACAACATATCAGATGTCTCTGCGATCATTTAAGATTTGTACTTACGAAACACGACCTACCGTATACTCATATCAATATTTTTTCATCAGAATGCATTTTTTTTTTTGTAATATTTTCAATATATTTCTAAATATTTTATTTATATTCCCCTAAGATAATTTTATTTATTTATTTATTATATATTCAAATAGTATTAGGTAAGATTCGATGAAGTTTGTTATATTTTGTTCCTAGCATATATATTGGCGTGCTCCGTGAGTGCGTTGGTGCACGTCCCACCACACAATAGTTCAGTGCAAAGTTATATAGTTTTTGATTAAACTCCTTCTCAAACTCCATTACTCTTTGGTATGTTTAGACCTTCAACGTGTCATGCCATTTCCCCTTCACGTATCAGCATGTCATTTGACCTAATGAATGTTCTTAAAATTACTCAAATCAATAACCAATTGATTTCGAATACTTTTTTTTTTAACAAAGTTGTGTAAATTGTGTTGTATTAAAGTAGGTGCTCATCTAAGTCCCTTGACTAGTTTGAAGAAAAAAAGAGTCTTTTGGGTGATGTTGTGGTGAATAAATCGAAAACGTTTATAAACTAAAGATGTATGGACAATTGTCTATTTCGAGAGAATTTGCAATTTTGCCCAAAAAATTGTGATTGAAATGTTTGCAATTTTGTCCTTGTAAATCCATTTGGAGTTGGCTTAGTGGTTGACTTGTGCTCTTCTCAAGGTCTTAGGTTCGATTTTCTTTGATGTCAATTTTGATAGGCCGGTCTAAGCTTTAATCTAGCTTTAAACAGGGTCCTGTAAATGGGCGTTGAGATTGGTCCCATCGGATTAGTCGGTTCTTGAATCAGATACCGAGTTTTAAAAAAAAATGTCCTTGTAAAAATTGCAATTGTGTGGGAGTATGTAATTTTTTTCTTTGTAAAAATTGCGAGTTGGGTAATAAATTTTATTGAGTAGTTTTTGTTTTTGTTTAGCTTCGTGGAGATTTTCTCTTGTTGTTTTTCCACCAAGTGATGTTAGAGCAAAGGTTTCGATCAAGGTGGGAAAAGAAGTTGTGTCTTGCCAATCGGTTAAAGAGAGGTTAGAAAGCATCTCATTTGTACCTTTTTCTTAGATAGTGTTTTGGCTACATTTAAGTTGGAAGTTTTGTTGTTTGATGGGTTGAGGTGTCAATATCATGGGGCCTTAAAGTTTTGGCCCCAACCCACATAGTAAGGGAGTTTGAAAATTCACAAGATTAAAAGGGTCACATTTATGCAAGCCCACAAATAAAAAAATCAAAAGGCCCCAAGCTCCAAAATTTCTATAAACATTTTTTTTTTCCGGAAAAAAACTTTTTACCGTAAAAAAAACAATTTACCTAAAAAAAAAAAATTTACCAAAATTTTTTTTTTTTTTACTTTAAAAAAACTTTTTATTTTACCTACAAAATAAACTTTTTTTTAGCTAAAAAAAACTTTTTTTTTTGAAATAATTAATATGGACCTTTTTTAGGCCTACAAATAAATAGATTTTATAGTGGACTTAGCCCCAAATAATTTTGTTCAATTAGGGGGTTTTAATTTGGTGGACTTGATGGAGGCTTTTTTGAGTGAGCTTTGAAATTTGAGGTTCTATGGACACCTCTACTGATGGGAGGATGAACTTCTCCATGTGACAACGCACAATCCAAGTTTATTTGGTCCAAAAGACCAAGTGAGATGAAAGATTTAGAGTGGAATACAATGCGAGAAAAAGGCGGTGAGCAAAATTCGATTAGCGCTTGATCCACATATTAGTGTGACTGTGTTGAAAGTAACTTGTCCAAAGAAATTATGGGATTTGTTGGAATGCAAGTTTCCATCAATCAAATTAACCAATTGATTGATGATGAACATGAGCTTGTACTCGTTAAAGATGGAAGATGAATGTAATGTGTTTGATCATATTAATAAGTTTAATGAGTTGGTATTTAGACTTATGAATGCAAGGCATAATATCAAAGATGAAGAGCAAATGTTAATTTTGTTGGCTTCATTGCCCAAATCTTTTTTTTCATTGCCCAAATCTTATATACCACTTTTGCAGTCAATGTTAGCAGGAAAAAGTACAGTGCAACTAGACGAGGCGGCAAGATCGTTAAAGGAGAGTCAACAAATGATGGTTGTTCATAAATCTTCAGAAGAAAATCAAATACTAGTAACTAATGATTGGCAAGGAAATAATTATGGTGATCAATATGGTTGGAGATTTCAACAAAAAGATATGACTAATGTCAAGTTTCATTGCTGCGAAGAGTTTGACCACATGCAAGTTAAATGTTTAAAATTCATGGAGGGTTTATGAAACATTCAGGAGATGACATAAAAGTTGAAGTGTATTCCTTCTACAAATATAGTTAGTTATGAAGATGATGTTTTACTTTGCGAAGATGAAGTTGATAACAAAATCAAGAAATGTGAGACTTTGGATGCAGGGAGGATATGTTGTGTCAAAGTGGGTACTCATCCAAGTCCCACATTGAGTGGTTTGAAGAAGAGAGAGGTGCATAGATATCATAAATATGATGATGTATAATTAGTTTTATACACCACAACATCTCTGGTCTTTTGTGTGTATTTGGGTTTGGGTAGTTGTGTTTCTTGAGATGGTTTTCAATTTTGTGTAGAAAAATTGTGATTGGTTTGCAATTTTGTCCTTGTAAAAATTGCAATTGTATGAGAGTCTGAAAGAGTTTGTAATTTTTTTTATTTTTTTTTAATTGTATGTTGAATAATAAATTTTATTGAGTAGTTTTTTTCCTTCCTATGTAGAGATTTTCTTTGATTGCTTTCCCAACAAATTGTAAAAGTTAAAATGTAAGATAGATGAAAATAAACATAGGAAGTTTGTATTTTCTATATTCAAATAACAAAACTCATTTTATAATGTGACAAATAGTACATTAATCTAATAACAACGATTTCCTCCGTGAAAAAAACTAATAACAACGATTGTCGACGTCGGTCTGACAAATGCAAAAATCTAAAGCCAAATCCAAACATAAAGTATTTATCCTCTTTGAATGAGGCATATTTTATTTTGTTGAAAACTCGATATGTCATCCAAGAGCCGACTAATTCGAGGGGTAATAAGGCCTACTTATACAATGAGGTCTAAAAATTTAAGTGCTGGTTTTTGTTCTCCCCCTTGTGTTCTCAAAAGCCACCTCCTCGATCCCTCCAAATATTTTTTTTTTTTACCAAATTTAACTCTTTTGAATTATACAATTCGGACAAAATTTGTCTGGATTATCGATTATATACGGATGAGCATGTGTTTTGAAACTCATCATTTACTTACAATGGTTTTTCCATTCAACAACACTCAACATCCATTTTTTCAATTCCCAACACTCCACATCATTTTCTCTCTCTTATTCAAAAAGGAAAAAGATACATAGGTACTTTTTTCTCATACACACATTGTATCACTCTTTTTACAACCAACCAAAACATGACACCTAATACACATAAGAGAGAGAAAGAGAAAAAGCCACATGTTGCATTTATATGTGGAGGTACAAGGGTGTACCCCACGTAAGTATGTCTATCATTGCTTCTTAATTATTCAACTTTTACCATTTTCAATGGTTTTTCATATTCAACTTTTACCATCTCCAATGGTTTTTCATTCAACACTCTACCCCACGACTTTTTATTTCTTATTTTTATTTAATTTTATATTTTTGTTTTTATAATTACATAAAATTACAATTATCGATTATAATTAAATTAAAATAAAAAAACACTTTTTATTTCTTATTTTTTAGTTTTTTGTAAAAACAAAATTTATTTAAATAATTTATTTATATTTTCTTAACTTAAAATGCAATACAATAAATGATTATTATTGGGATCCATTTCACTAAAAAGAAGTTTAAAACTTCAAAATTAAAAGCTAATAGAAAGCTAATAATAAGATTAAGATAGTGAAAAATTTGGTTTTTTTTTCTGTGTCCAAATCAAATGAATCAAGTCTCTATTTATAGATAAAAAAATCATGAATTTTGGTAAAAAAATATTTTTTTAAAAAATTAATTTACAATGAATTAATTGAGTTCAAATTATTAAAATGATAAAAATCCAGATAGCCAATCAGAATCAGCCACGTGTCAACCACTTACCCACAAACCACTTTCTCTCTCCGCGCTCTGCAGCTTCACGCGCTTCTATGGGCGTGTGGGTTACACACGCCATTTTCAACCAACCGAGATGCGACCCGTGGCACTGTCTACCGGCTTCAATAATGTTGAGTTCTCTCAACGTCTCTCTCCTCCAAGTCATCCCTCAACACCACTCAACACACCATTGCACATACTCCAATTGTTGAATGTCAGACTCAACACCCCATTGCACATGGTCTTAGAGGTGTGCACTAAAACCGATTCAGTTGAACCACTCCAAAGATTCGATGCACAAATTTTAAAAGGAGCAATGATATTGGTACATCCATTTATTGACAACTTTAGTGACAACCTTGTTTTTCTTTCTTTTTATTGGTTAAAAACGATAGAGAGAGAGAGAGAAAAAGAAAGAGATATGATAACAAGATCATGTGAATATGAGAGAGAAAGTTGTTCAAAAGTTGTCATAAAATGGTTGTACAGATATCATATCTCTTTTAAAAGCCTAGACCATTTGTGTTGTAAACGAACACGACCCAATTTTATAAATAAAAAATGGATTTGTTAACTTTTTGCTAAAACCGGTTTAAATCGATTGATTACTCGCTCGTGCTTTGGGATATTATAAACTATAACTTCTTCTACACATATCTCTCTACGCCCATATCCATTCATTTATCTTGCAGCTTCTTCTACTTTGTCCAACAATCCTTCTTCATGTAACCATTTTTTAATTCAAATCACTTCTACCTTTTCTTTAATTTCTATTAATAATTTTCTCCACTTATCATTTGTAAAATTTAGTTGTTTCTATTGCGAGATCCATGGACTTTTGGGTGCAAAAATGTGTTTTATTGATGAAATTTATTTACAAAATGAAATCCCTTGCCATTGGGTTCTTACCTTTTCTTGAATCTTTTCAATATACTGCCCTAATTTTGTCAAAAAATAGTATAAAAAAAATGTAACGAACCAATCAACCTCCACATTTCTGAACTGGACCGAACCAAATTAACAATATAACCAATTTTTGAAGAAAGAGGTTTTATGAATTGAATTGAACCATAAAATTGGTTTAGTCATGTCATGATTCATGGACACCCCTACTCATCATCTGCTTCGACCCTCTCACACAAAACCACTCTAAACAAAATATCACTTCCATAAAACCTTTGCTTCAATACACAATCATACCACTCATTAACTCTATTTACGCAATTTCCATCTAAAAGCATATGTAATTTTACTGTAAACTCTTCCTTATTGTTTGTCCTTGCGTTATCATGTCTTTCACATAATACATTTATGCATTGGTATTGTCCAGATTGTATAATCGAGATAATTTGAAAAACAAAATTCACCCTACTGCACACGCACACACATGTTAATTAGACAATATTTCAGGTCAGGATGATCCATGTGCTCCATCTGCTGATTTAAAACCTGATATTGCACATCATGTTGCCTAGTCTATCGATTTTTGTAAACACTTCCAAACTCATAAAACATTTACTTACCGAGATGAGCTTTTAACATTTGGTTTGAGGTAAAAGCGGTGAAAATATGATTTACTATTGTTATTACAAATTCAGATTTTAGGGAAAATAATTTTAATCAAAAGTTCATAAAAATATTGTTCGTAAATTATACGTGTTAACACGATAAAAAGAAGAAAAAAAAATTAGTATCGCATAAACTTCATTTAATTTTCTTTTAATTTTTTTTATGAATTTTAATTTTATTTTTAGTCATTCCATTAGTTTTCTTTTTAAATTTTAACAAAAATAATTATTTTATTTGACCTGCCTCTATTCCAACCATCTCTTTTTTCTCCATTCATTCATTCACATCATGTTCAAATCGAACCTTCCCAGTTCCTACCTGTTTTTTTCAGTAATGGCAGCGTAGCCTGATTAATTAAAAATTTAAAACCCTAAACCCAACTAACCTCTCTCTTCCAATTCAAACCCCAATGGCAACTTCCCTCGCCCTCAGATTCAGATCCAATCTCCTCCGCACCGCCTTCCTCTTCCCCCCTCTTCTTCGCGCACCCCCCTTCAAACCCTCCCCTTCACTCTTCTCTTCTTTCTGCACCCCCACTTCCACTTCAATCAACCCCCCCTCCTTCTTCCCC
>Ga0228710_1001905_pt1 | contig 32229 bp, 17 predicted proteins | sample MedpolnodulmetaG_FD_177995 | JGI IMG/M metagenome (GOLD analysis project Ga0228710, IMG submission 177995) | Root nodule microbial communities from Medicago polymorpha collected in Santa Monica, California, United States - pink nodules | ecosystem: Host-associated > Plants > Roots > Nodule... | reverse complement strand
TAGTCAAATTAGAACATTTATTGAAAAGCTAGAAAACACGCGGGAAGCTGGAAACAAGATGTAAGAGATTTATGATTGAATTGATATTAATTAAAAGAAGTGGTAGTAGAAACGAGACTGAAAATACTTGTAGAAGATGAGAAGAGCAAGAAAAAAGAAAATACGGTGAACAACATAATGAAAACAAACGAAGGAAGGAGAAGCAGGTTGATGAAATAAAATAAAAAGGGCAAAATTGTCATTGTTCTATTAATGTATTCCATTCCATTGAAACACCCCAAATTGGGGGGAATGAAAATTTGACTTAATGAGTGGTATTGGATGGAATGAGTTCCATCACACTCCATTCCATTTCATTCATCTTTTGCAAAACCAAACAATAAAATATGATTCCATCCCACTCCATTCTATTCCATCACTCTCCATCAATCCAAACATAACCTAAAGAAAAAACAAATAATGTGATCTCATTGATAGATAATTTTATCGAATGAGAATCCAACCCCTGATAAACTATTCACTAACTACAAAATACTAATTTTATTATTGACATCAACCTACGGATGTTTAAGAGAACCAGTTGGATAAGTTAGATTACAATTAACTTAAGTCGAACCTCGAATTATTATTATTAAGAGAATGCGAAGGTTATTAAACAAAAAAAAATGTAATGAGTTCTTTGCAAGGGATTGTCTACCGCTCATTAGATTCACCACACATATAATAACCAACCTCAAATTTCAGCTCGTTCCATCGTTCGTTCGTTCCTTCCAAAATCGTGGAACACAGAAACAGAGGAAACTCCGAATTTTATTGTCCACTTTCCTTACTTGTTACTTCTTTCCCCTTTTTGCACCCATGTATGATTGATTATACACCCTTCTCTTGTTGAAGAAATTAAAGAACCCAACTCCTCCACACTGTAGTAACATACATTTTCGGAATGGCGAGGAAAAATTATTCATCATCTTCATCTGCATTGCGTTATGTTCAACCTCGTTATTACACAAAAAGACCCAAACGATTTGCATTTCTCATTTTCCTTTTAATCTCTCTTGCATGGTTTGTCTATGATCGTCAATTACTCAACAGAGAACACCAACAAGATATTTTCAGATTAAAACAAGAGGTTACCCGCTTGCAAAAATCTGTAAGATCTGCTGTAAATTACAGTTTTTTTATATTAAATTTCACTTTTTTTTTTTTTTGTGGGTTGATTTGTGTTATTTGAAATTGCAGCTGGAAGATATAAAGGGAAATATTAAAGGGTCAGAAGTAAGTATTGAAATTGATGAAAAAACCAACAAGGGTGTTTCTGTTCCGGACGAGGAGGAGGAAGAGGAGGAGGATGATCCTATTAGCTTAGAACGAAGAGAGAAAGTTAAAGATGCTATGCTTCATGCATGGACATCTTATGAAAAATATGCATGGGGCAAGGATGAACTTAAGGTGCTTTTCCATTTGTTTTGTTTTTTCTTTATCTACTTCTTGATTATAATGTTTCTTGGTTTGCTTTTCTGAATTAAGGTATTTAAGTTATCTTATCTTAATTTTATTTATAGACAAATGTTAGTGGTTAGTTTGTTAGGGGAGAAAGAATTTGGCTATGTTTGTTAAAAAATAGCGGATAGCTGATAAGCTAGCTTATAGCGGATAACCAACTTATTGAATTTGTAAAGTTCGTAAAATTAGCGATTGAAGTAGCTTATAAATATGAAATGGCATAAAAAATGTGCATTTAATTAATTTTTTTTCCAATTAAGATTGCAGGGGTGAAATTGAGATAAAAAATGATAAGCTATAAGCTACTTGAATTAGCTTATCAAAAACCGTCATAAGCTCATGAAAATAAACTATAAGCTCGTGTAAACATGACTATTACCAAACAAGTCTTTTTTAATCATATGAGTTTATAAGCTATAAACTATAAGCCATAAACTCAAATTTATGTCTTACCAAACTGACCCAAATTTGTTAGCACAAGGGATCTAACATTAGACTTTATTTTTAGTACTCCTTCGGCATCCCACCGTCCCATACCACTGGGCTACACCTTTGGGGACAATATTGTAGTTATCTTGTGTTTTACCGGGAAAGTTAGTAACTAATTGCTAAGGAAAAAGTTGATTAACTAGTCATGCATTGCACATCATTATTAAGTTCGATTTTGATATTATGCATTAAAGTTATCTGCACAATTGCTCTTTTATCTGGCAATATTGAAAATCCAAGATGTGTGATTAACTGCTTAGGGGGTAAAAAGTTTTTTTTTATTTTACATCTATTGTTACAATTGTGACCAGTAAAGGTTTTGATCGCTGATTTTAATCGTGAATTTGTAGGCTTTTCAATGGGATAGACCTTTTCCCAACTAGAACTTTCCCCACACCAACCTGCCCCTCAAGAAAATGTCATAACCCTGACACTAACCATCTCGTCCTGCACATATAAATATTTTAATATAAATCTATTCATTAGTCAATTACAATCTCAAAATCCATTCATCATATCATACAAGTTAGGAAATGTTTATAGTATTTGTTGAATCAATTATGACTCATATTGTTCTGTGAATAGATATCACTTAATACGAATGAACAATTACTTTACTACTAGCCGAGTTAAGTCATGAGACTCGTGACTCTTATTTAAATGAGTGGTGTGGTATTGTGCTGGGTGAATTTACCCCAAACTCACGTCATCCCTGCAATAAAATTGCACCATCCACCCTATCCCATTGTCGGGTTGGTAAACTCACCCCATGCAGTGTTAGACAAGGAGGGTTGTTTGGTGTCAGGCTATGTTTGGCAAGCCTGAAACATTGCTTTAAATTAGGCTGAAGATATCCTTTTGTTGCAGCTGAAGCCTGGAAAAGAGATATGTATTACCATACTAGGGCACACTCAGCTTTTGCTTTATATCGCAAAACATGATCATATGTGCATATCATCTCTGCGACTGAGATTCATCTAGAACATGTAAAGCAGTAACAAAACGTGTCTATGTAGTGTTTACTTTTTTTCTTTCTTTTATGCAAATATTCAGAGTAGGAAATTGTGTTTCCCCTTGTAAATAGTTTTCTCTATTCATTTACATTTTGACTCTTTGATTCTCTCCTTGATAAAATCTCAATCTTGCCACTAATTAGCTACCTGTTCCTCTCACAGCCACCATCAATGACTGGTGTTGACAGTTTTGGCGGTCTAGGGGCAACTTTAGTAGACTCTCTTGACACATTATTTATTATGGGCCTTGATACCCAATTCAAAAGAGCTAGAGAGTGAGTTCTTCTTATTCTTCTTCACAGTTCCAGTTTCTGTATTGTAGGTTGGTTACCCTTAAAGCATCTAATATAATAAGTATTGCAGGTGGATTGAGAAATCATTGTATTTTAACAAGAACCTCGAAGTTAGTGTGTTCGAGACAACCATAAGGTTGAATTAGAAGGTTCAATCTTATATTTATTGAAGTTCTTTCTCAACTGCCTGATAGTTGCTCTAACTTTGCCAATTTCAGCATATGTTGCTTATACTTTGTAGTTTGTAGTCCATTTTCACTCATCTGTCCATTATTTTGGTTATATTCACTATTCAGAGTTTTGGGTGGGCTTCTTAGTGCTTACGATCTCTCTGGCGATGAAGTCTTCCTCGAAAAGGCTAGAGATCTTGCAGATAGGCTGCTGCCTGCTTGGAATACACCTTCAGGAATCCCTTATAACAGAATTAACTTGGCTTATGGCAATACAGATAACCCTAAGTGGACACGGGTATGTCTGGGCCTCACTACATCCTTCAGTTACTTTCCGAAAGCTAATTCCGTACATATAAAAGCACTGTTTTATAACAGAACATTATTTCCAAACTGTGTTCTATTTTCAAGGACTTAAACATGGCGACTTGGATAATGTTTAATCTTTATTTGATCATGTTGGTTGCTAGTATGAATTTTCAAGTGCTACTCAATGTGGGACTTGGGAACTCCATAATACCCAAGTCCACCAAATATCCCAGGCTTCTCAATGAGAGATTTGGGCACACCATAATACCCAAGTATGGGAAAAACCGAACCACTTAAACACTTAACCAAGCATCCCATACTACTCGATGTGGGACTTAAGCACCCTATAATACTCAAGTCCCTATCATAGTAATCGTATTAACTTAACATCCAATATTTCTGTTGGGTTTGTAGTCTGTCTACTTTCTATGTTTTCTTGCATAATGTCATCGGATTTTATTTAATTGAAAAAAAATCAATGAACCTTATTTGCATCTATTTAATGTTAGAAATGCATTGCTGGAGTAGTCTATAAGGAACTAAGAATATTTTCTCAATTGTTCTGCTTTTTATGCTCTTAATAATTTGTTCTCCGATACTAGGGGAACAGTATTCTTGCAGATTCTGGTTCAGAGCAGCTTGAATTTATCGCTCTCTCTCAAAGAACCAAAGATCCCAAGTACCAGGAAAAGGTAATCTCTAGTCACTTATGATGAATTTCCAGAATATTTATATACTTCCGGCAATCATTAGCTTTCAACTTTGTGAGTCTCTTCTTTTGAGGTGAACTAAGCCCACATGTTCTTGTTTTGCTCACCCCAAGTGTACTGATTTCAAGAATGCTGTGATTGAGAGAGAGAGAGAGAGAGAGAGAGTAGAAGTTTATTCCTTATGCAAATTTTGAGGTACTGGCCTTCTGATATTTCAGGCTGAGAAGGTCATCAAAGAGCTTCGTAAAAGTTTTCCTGAGGATGGGTTGCTTCCCATATATATTAATCCACTAACCGGAACTAAATCAGCTGGAGCAATTACATTTGGTGCTATGGGTGATAGGTGATGATGCTGATAACGTCTTATCTTCTAGCATTATCATTTTATGATGTTATCTTACAGTTGTTGGCCATTTGGTTAAGTTGGTTAACTATGTCTTCAAAGAAAATTTTGTTGCAACTTTAAGATCAATTTTGTATAACTTATTGACAAGACATTTTGGAATTTGGAAGATATAGATGAGTTGTCAAACTCCAATGAGGAATAAAACAATGTGATTATAAACTGAATTTGAGATAAAACTTCATGATCTAATTCAGCTGCACATCATGCTTTATGGTTACGGGGGATATGGAATAAACTGGAATTGTTAATGTTTAGTGATTGCAAAGGTGCACATGTGAATAGAGACGTTTCCATGCATGTTACAATCACATTTTTGTATGAAGAAGATGGGCAACTAATACCAGAATTAATTATTCAACTCAACTAATTGTTGTTTTTTGTTGAATGGTACTAACAGTGCAACAATATGTTGAAAGTAAATATCAACTAGCTTGCTTAACCTTTGCTAGACCGTAGACTTCTTGACAATTTCTAGTCACGTCATTCTTCACATAATTTAAAGGCTGTCGATTACTGTGTACAGCTTCTACGAGTATCTGCTCAAGGCCTGGATACAAGGAAACAAGACTGAAACGGTGAAGTTTTACAGGTAAGGAACTTGTAATGCCTACTGTCTTTTGAAAATCACATATTTTGTTGTCTCTGTATGGGAAGAAGTTACTGGTCCAGCTATCCCGTGTTACACACTTGACTCTGCCTCTCACTAATGCACCATGGACATATTTTGATTTATGAAAGAAGCCAAAGTATATATGGTCGTCCTTAGATCCTACACCCAAAGTTGTATATTTGCAACTATTTCTATAATCAACAGAGTTTAATTTTTCCATTCTCCGAGCTCTGCAATGCATGTTCTACAAAACACCTGACATTTGACTAACATTTCTTCACTGTCTATTATGCTCTGATACCATCTTAAAAATTGTGGTTGGGCCTAACACGGGGTTGTGTTAGGCCCAATCACGATTTTCAAGATGGTATCAGAGCCTATAAAGGTCAGGCCATCCTCACCTTACAAGGTGGTTTTGTAAGTTAGGTCCAAATTTCAATAGCATGTATTTTTTGTTTGGTCCAAATATGTGACAATCATTTGGCACACCTTTTTTTTGTGCATTGCTTTGCTATGGAAGTTTAAACTTGGAAATAGGCCTACATCTGGATCCCTGTGTATTTAAATGTGCGATAAAATGTTTATTCAGGGAAATGTGGGAGACATCAATGAAAGGTCTACAAAGCTTGATTAAGAAGTCAACACCGTCATCTTTTGTGTACATATCCGAGAAACTTGGAAATTCACTCATTGACAAGGTACTTTTGGAAAGGAAACTTATTTAATTTATATGTATATGTTATGGAAAATAATGCTTTGATCTTGTCTCTTTTTTAGATGGATGAATTAGCATGTTTTGTTCCTGGAATGCTGGCTTTGGGATCTTCTGGCTACGGTCCTGGAGAAGATGACAAATGTATGGCTCTTGCAGAGGAGGTAATACTTTTGAAATATTTGTTCAATTTGTCATCACTCAATTTGTCTACAAAACTCCGGGCAGTTCAAACTGTTCAGGTTTTAATAATCATCTTGCAAACAGAAAGAAAAAAATTGCCTCCACATGAATGAGGTAAAGGTAAGAAGCCTTTGGAACAGGGAATTCCTCGTGAAAGGTGCTGTAACTTGTAACTCCTGATTTTTTCCAAGTGACCTTGCAATTTTATTGACGAAATATAATACCAAAGGATCAATTCTCCTAAACACTTAAGCTGTCTGGTGGAGGATTATATTATTCTAAGAACAACAATTGCTGAATTAATTAATCATCATATTCATCAGTCTTAATGTTTTATCTGTAATTTATAGGTCATTGATGGCTTGTCTAGTAAACAAGCTGAAACTCACTTCAAGTTGTTTGCATATTTAATGCCTGTTGTGCTTTTGTTTGGGGACATATATTAAATGCCAGGGTGCTTTTGCTACATATGTTTTAGTTTTAGACTTCAAAACACTTTCAGTCCTTTTATTAAGACCAGCGCACAAGTTCTCTCCATAATATTTGCTTGAATTTAATCCCAGCATTACTCTTGCCTCTTACCTTACAAATTGGAACCACGATTCTGATTTCAAAACAGAATAAAGAACTAGATTGCATCCTGAAGCCAGACTGTGACTTCTCTGTCTGACCAGTGACCATGCCATACTGCAAAGCATCTGAAGTTTTAAATTAATTGAACATTTATTTATATGTTTTTTCTAAGGAAGAAAAGTTTTTTAGTGAAAAGTGCTAATTTGTGCCTGAAATTCGTTGGTTTTGTTTGGTCTTTTTTTTCTTCCTCAAACTTCTACTGAATTACGGTACATCTAATTGTGCAGCTTGCATGGACCTGCTACAATTTTTACCAGTCAACGCCAACTAAATTAGCAGGGGAGAACTATTACTTCCGCAAGGATGAGGTTTGGATCTTTCGTTCTCACGCTGTTCTTCAAATTCCCTTAGATGCTATGCGCTAAGGTAAATATAATTGTAGGATATGAACGTTGGTACCTCATGGAATATCCAAAGACCTGAAACAATAGAGTCACTGTTCTACCTCTGGCGTTTCACCAGAAACAAAACATACCAAGAATGGGGTTGGAATATTTTCCAAGCATTTGAAAAGAACTCTCGCACTGAAACAGGATATGTTGGACTCAAAGATGTAAGAATTTCTTAAAGCCCTTTGCTTTTTTCTCCAAAATGATTTGCTTTCTTAGACTTGGAATTTCTGCATGTTTTTATCACCTATTCATGTTTGTGGCTAACTTGTTTGGCACATACAATTGTGTTGCTAAAATGTGCTAATAGTCTCGGTGAGAGGAAAATCCTGCAGAAATTGGTAGCATGAGATGACTAAGTAATGTATGTTCTATTGAGAACAGATTGGGTTCATAGATTCATTTTTTGTTCGTTATGAGGAAGATTTTCTTATGCATTATAAACCATTGTTGAATACCCAGGTGAATACAGGTGACAAAGATAACATGATGCAGAGCTTCTTCCTTGCAGAAACCCTCAAGTACCTTTATCTCTTGTTTTCACCACCTTCCGTTATCTCTCTCGATGAATGGGTGTTCAACACAGAAGCACACCCTTTAAGAATTGTTACTAGAAATTCTCATGAAGAAGGACAGAGTATAGACCCAGAGGAAAAAATTCCTCATCATTTGCATGGTAGAAAAGAAGGTCGAATTGATTACAAGTAGTTAAGGGTTGTTGCTCTATGATTGTAGTAAGAAAACCCTTGCATGACTTCCCTTTTCTCAAATATCCAGGACATATTGGTGATACGTGACAGCCGTTGCCACGGTCTTGCATGTTGGTGATCCACCATTTTGGTTTGTACTTGCAGAGGGGCAACTCATCCTGCTTCATCAACATGCAGTTGGTTTGTCTGTGGCCTCCAATCTGAAGTTATGTGGGTAATGCAGTAAATAATACTTAGAAGATTTTTTTGGTTTCTGTAGCAGTAGGATAAATGTGGGTTTGTAAAAGCCTATGTAGATATTGAAACCTCTCTACTTACAATTTTAATTATTTTTTGCACTTGTAAATTCTTGTATATCAATTGACTGACCACTTACAGAAACGTGGTGCAACATGAGATATCAGTTCTGAAACTTTTAGAATTTCAGGCTCTTCCATTTAAAAAATTGGGCAAATTTGAGGTTAATGTATTAAATCCACCTGATATCAATGCTCTGGAAATGTAACTTAATATTGTTGAGTAGCACTGCCTATGAAAATGACCATTCTTGCTAGTTCAATTCACTCTTTGACCATGTTGCCTGCAAATATGGTTTCCTAATGATTGTATTATGGTTAGACCAAACCATACAACAGTTTATGAGTGGCTTATTGGTTGATTTGCTATTTAGATATGAATTACATACCATCACTAGTTCTGCAAGTTTGATAACTCACCCCAATTAGGTTGAGTGAGCTTAAAAATGAGATGAATACTAACTGATTGATTCTAGATTCATTGAAGTTAAGCCCCATCGACTAAGAAACTAAGAACTACTAAGAGTTCATAAAAACTGATTGATGGTATTTTTTTGGTAAACAAATGTTAGTAATTAGTTGTTATGTTAATATTATTATCCTTCATTAGGGTTTTGAACTCGGATCTTCCAACACCTTCAACCCTTGACTCAAACCAATTTCTTGTAGTTAAAATTTGTTTTCATATTTGAACTTTTTCAAAACCTTTTTACACATTTAATTTCTCAACAAACAATTGTAAGTGCTACTTTCCTCTTTACTATAACTGCTGTTTGACAAATTCATACACACACACATATATTGAAAATTACATATAATAATAACATCAAAATTTTGGATGTAAAACAGTTGTCGTCCACGTGTACCTACAAAGACTAATTTATCGATCCGAATAGAACCACAATGATGGACAAAGCTTTTTCTTAAAAGGTTTAATGTTGTATCTAATTTTAATGATGCAAAACTCTTGACCGATTTTTAAATAGGGATTAAATTCAATGACAGAATAGTATTTTTTTCTCTAAATGAAGAATCTTACATTTATTGAAAAGCTTTTATATATTTTTATAAATTAATAAAATTAAACCAAAGTGAACCTAACCTCAGCCTGCCTCTCCTTTTAGAATCAGTCATAGTTTTTCTTTATGGTGGTCGGAGTTTAAACCCCCAGACCTTGTATACATTATGCATTATTTATACCAATTGAGTTAAGTTCACGAAGATAGAACCGGTCACGGTTAATATCGCTTAAATATGCACAACATTGCACTGTGGTAGACTGGATTTTAATCAGAATAGGGTAAACAAAAAATATTAGAATATTCCACTATCGTCACTATCAAAGTGTTATAAAGAGTTGGCGCTAATAAGAATAAAGAATTATGAAAGAGGAAATTCAGAAGCTCAAGCAAAGAGACATGTTCCTACCAAAAAAGCATAACCAAATTGATATAAAAGCAACCTATGCATCCCCACCAACTCAGCTGCAATAATGACACTATAAGAGTGGAAGTGGAGTCTTTTTATTAAAGGAATAAAAAGCTTCAAAATAATTAATTATAATGACATAAAAGGATTACTCATCCGCTAGTTAATCAAATACTCCCTCAGATCCTATTTATAGGAAAAAGTTGGGTCAACAAAAGTTGATGTATTTGGACTGAATTTTTAACCAGATACATCAACTTTTGTTGACCAAATTTTTTCTTATAAATAGGACCGGAGGAAGTACTTAAAATTTCCATGCAAATTTAAAAGTGGTAGACATAATGATATATATTATGCATATTTAATTTAATTAGCACTCAAGAATGTGCATTCATTCTCTAGATGATGAGATCGAGAAGGCAAAAAAGTGTAAATATAGAATCTAGTACTATCTCTTGAGAGAAGTGATGGAATTTTTGAATTGGCAAAGAGAATCCTTTGGTAGGAGATAGAGAAACTTGAAAAGGAGAGCCATATTGAAAGAGAGAATAAGAGATAGCTTGTGTCAGCTTGATAGTGCATGCGTTTTTAATTCAAACTTCAAAGAACTTGTTTGTTTGTTGCAACTTACTACTAATGTGTTAATAGGCAATATTGGCTTCACTCCCCTTGTCTTTTTCCTATATGCTTCCTCAAGTCAGAGTTTATTCTTTGCTCTCTAAATTCTCAATTAATCTCCTCTATTATTGTAAAATGTGACCATGTATTAATGCATGCATTATTTGTGGAATAAACACTAATCCTCTTAAGAGACCAAATTACATTCCCTTGTTATGTCTCTTAAGTGGGAATTCATTGGTTTTGCACATTTATGCATGCTTGAGCATTGAGGACATCAAAAATAAAGATATGAGGGAAGCTTTTTTTGATTTGATACTCAATCCAATGATTAAAATACATAGATCAAATTCTTATTAGTTATTATTACTCAATAAAGCAAGGTCCAAAAAAAAGGTGTTAAAGGTGATCTGTGAAGCTTTTTGACTATAATAGTGGCAACTTTTTATTCTTAATAATCTAATTTTGAATCTGTTGTTTAAAAGCTTTTTGCCTCAAAAGTTATTACTCCTATCTTGCGCACATCAAAATGCTGAAAGCTGATCAGATCCATGATAACGACTTAATTCTCCTTTTTCTTTATTTTGAGCATTTATAAGGCTAACCATGACATGCTTTACATTGTCCAATTCATACTCGAGTATAGTCCAAATTCTTCTGATTAATTACTAGTTTCACAAGAAAATAGTTAAATATTTTAATGATCTTTTTAAATAACTCGTAGAAATATATTTGTATTCAGAAATAAAAGAACTATATATTAATAAAAGCATATAAGATATTATATATTATATATTGAGGTGTAAGCATGGGAATGATTGAGTTGGAATGAACAAAAGGTGAAAACAGATTGAAAACTAGGCACATCAACTCTATCCATCTCAATTTGTCGGACACTCCCCCGAATCCATCTCAGAATGTATGTATGTGACAGGTTTCAGGGCACACATATATTGGAGACAATAATTCCAAATAATTGTTTAGATAAAATATATTGTTTATTTATATGGTGGAGATACAATATACGAATTCTCTCTTGGATCAAAAAATATATACCCGTCTTGCTTGTATTGTTTTCCAATCTTTCACATTTCTGGATTGAGATGAAAGAAAGTTGGAAATAATGCTCTTGTAGTGTTCATCGCGTGAGTTCATTTGGTTTTGGAATATATTGTCCTTTGCACTTTAACGTTGGAGTCATAAATCTTTTTGACAAGAGCATGTTGAGATCATATTGGAGGGTTTTCTTTCATTTTCTTTTTTGACAAATGGAGGGTTTTCTTGATACATCCGAAAAGTAAATGTTGACCGTAACCAAGAGATTAATTATAGATTTATACAAGGAAAATGTTTAAGTGGAAATTTTACGTGATTTGTGTATTCAACGCATCGAAATATCAAAAAGTAATTTTTTTTTACATGAAAGTTATTAATTGTATTCATTTTTAAATCCTTAACACGAATGATTATACAAAAATGATTTAGTGACCACCAATATATTGGTCCAAAGAGTATGAAATTTAGATCTTTAAGTAAGTGGTTTAGATTCAATCATTTATGGAGAGAGGAACATTAACAACTCACATTCTAACATACTCTTTTCAACTCACTCTCTAATTGATTGGTTGAAATTCAAATGGATTCCATCAAATTTTGCAGGTTCCACATAATTTAATGGGATCCATCTAAATTTAATCGATTAGAGAGAGTGTGTTGCGAAGATTATGTTGCCAGCATTTCTTTTATGAAAAAAAACAATTTTTTAGAGGGAAACCTCATGCTTATAACAATTTTTTTTTGACAGCTTATAACATGGTAACAAAAAAGATAAATGATTTAATGAAAACACATTGTTAGATTAAGAGGGGGGAAATGAATGTTCAATTCTTATTAAAAAAAAAAATTCCAATGAATAATACTAAATTACTTTTAACACCTTTGTAATAAACCTGTTTTCTTAAGAGAACCTTGTAATAAACCTAAAGAAATCATGTGACATTTAGTGTGAGAATATTTTTTATGCAAAGGAGGGCTTAGAGGAACAAGAAAACAACTAAAGTCTAAATCTCTATGCGGGATAGAAAGCTCCATTACATCACACAACATCAACTGAGTACAATTAAAAGGAACATGTTGGACAAGTGAAACCCAAATGAGAAAGCATGAAGCCAGCCAATATTTAATGATCTTTATAAAAAAAATGTTAGCTATATTTACTTTTTCTAAATTTATTAAAATATGTACATGCATTTGTTTCTACATAAATCAAGAGACCCAAGGGCATGCTTAATTGCACAGGTGTATAAAGAAGAGTTGAGAGTTGAGAGGAGGTCTATTCAAATACCAGCATTGTGCAGACAGAAATAATGCATAATTTCTCAAGAATCAAATTCCATCAAACCCCAAAGTTGTGTTTTGAAAGGTCTATTTTGAGGCCAGCAGAAACACATGCAGAATTTGTTTGTTCTGATTATAGCCTCTGACCTATATTACATTGCATGGCAGCGTATATATAGCTAGGGCTTTGTTTTCTTATGTTTTGTTTCTCTTATATGTATGCTACATTCTGTACTACCCCCCACCCTGCCAATTTATCCATCAATCATGTGATTATCAACAATAACTGAGCTGAGCCCAAAGAAAAGCATTTTGTACATCAATTATTATATCACCCTACTAAATTATATGTGTGACCACCATCTTTGTGCTACGATTTTATTTGTCTAACTCTCAGACCAAAAGGTTACAAAAGGGTTGCTGTAAAGACTGTAAACTCAACAGCCTGATGTTTATTCCTTCTTTCCAAATAAAATATTTTTGTTATTTAATTCAATCATACTTAAGTTTTTTTAGTATTTATAAAAAAAAATCACATACTAATGATGAAAATTTTCATAACTACATAATCTAATAAGGTGCGAGTGATTAAGCAAAGAAATATTTTATGTAACAGCAAAATCTTTGGAATCAGGTTTTCAGCCGTGTCAAAGTAAACTTGGTTAAGAGATAGTAGTATGACATTGATATATATAGGTGCAAATACAGACTCATTGTTCAATGCAACAAAAAAATAAAATAATTTCAAAACAAAAAAGTAATTTTTGGAGATGCAGGGTATCGAACCCTGTACCTCCCGCATGCAAAGCGGGCGCTCTACCATTTGAGCTACATCCCCAATGTGTTATTTGTTTGTACGTGTTCTTTCAAGTATCAATACGAAACATTAGGACACAGTACACAGGTTGATTGATGATTATAATAATATGCTTAAATATGTACCTATGACCTATAATAATGCAAAACACATAATGAAATCATTTCATTTTATGTTAACTTGAATTTATTCTTTCTTAACCATTTAATCTATACATAATCAATATACTATACTTTCTGTAAAAAAATATAAGAATCAATACTATACTTGAATCAATATGCACTGACATTATATAGGATTCAGAAAATAATATTTTGAGATTGTACCCAAAAAAAAACAACATTGCTACGACACAATTATGAGATATGATTAAACTCTTATCAGTTATCACTATAGTTCGACTATACAACAAAATCATAATTGAATCATGAATGATGACAATTAATTTAAAACATCGATTGGAATACAACCTAATTAACTGAACTTATCAATATGAAAGTAACGTCTCTACAATAAAGTTAAATGACCCACAATCTACACATAAGGTGCCACAGAGTCCCTTTTTATTTGTTTGATATATTTAAAGTGGTAGAGACAATATGGAAAGAAATCTAATATCCTTAGTCATGTTGGTGCGTATATCTCCCCAAGAAGTCATTCTTTCTATATTCTCTAACTCTTTATTCTAAACAACTTTTCTAATTTAAAATAACCACTTTTGTTGATTATTGGTGCATTATTTAGCTAAAGGGTGTCCAATATATAATGTGATGAATACAATCAAAGAAAAAGAATGAGATCCATGACATTTTTACGGGGATCAGCGTACAAAGAGAGTGTGGCAACAATGATGGGCAGGGTTGTCAATTGTCTTGCATGTAATATAAAAAGATGGATAGAGAAATAAAGGAACATACTTTCATGACTTTACTTTTTTTTTTGTATTACCCTTTTACTTTCTTTGCTTTATTAGCGTCACCCAATTTAGTCTCTTTGATTTCAACAATAGAAGTTTCTTCCTCTTTTCTCATTTATACCCCTGTATTACTCTCTAATCCATTAGAACCATACAATGTAACAGGGTTCACTTGAAATCCGATTAACCCGAAAGAAAATGCGTAAATAAGTGGACGTGATCGGTTGGGTGGTAGACCCATGGGTTTACGATTTTAGTTTGAGATGGTCTAATCAGTCCAAAAAGATTCATTGTTGTGACATTGTTTCTCAAAGAAAGGGAAATATGGTGTCAACATGATAAAAGGTTTAAAGCCCTAACTCTTTCAGATTTCATAAACCCTAACATTATTACAAGTTCCTTGAGTCGGTCAACAACATATCTTTTTTCATCCTTTCTCTTTATCACCATCTTCCATCACTCTCATCCACTTATTTAGCTTTCTTTCTATCATAATATCTTTCTCAATGGTGTTAATCTCATTTTGTGACACAGTCAAACCCATAGCCCCGTTATGTAAGCATGAGCTCGTTAAATATGCGAAACAAAACCTCTAAGAATAATGGCCTAAAAATAGACATTTCATTATTTTTGGTTCATTCACAATTCAAACAATTTTAGAGAAGCATTATAGCGTCTCTATTGAAAATACATTTGAAATGAGATTAAAATTTGATTATTTGATCATAGTTACATCTCATTAAATTGATTGTCCTTGAATCACAAATGTGCTTCTTCACTTTAACTCAGATTAAGGCAAACAAAATATCTTGGTAGGGTACGTCAGACTCATGCAATAGTGCAATGCATAGGCGACATATGAAAAGCTCAGTGGCAAACTACTTAAGGTGTCATCTTTCCCTCAATAAAGTAGTAATTTAAGATCGTGTGATCAACCGTAACTCTTATCAAGAACCTGCAAACCCTGACACCAATATTTATGAAATATGGAAAACATTGTATCCACATCTTCCATTTTAAAGAGCTCGTATTTTCTTACAATGGTAGATTTGCCTTCGATTCTGTGAGTTAACTGTTTCCTTCATAATTTAATAACACATACTCAACTACCTCTCATACCCAACTTTAATTTGCTAATAACCCATAGCAGGCATTATCTGCGAAGTTTTTTATTTTAATGTTTGTACAATTTTATCTATGAAAATTATAAGCACAAATATTGTCATTCTTAGTAAATATCAAATGGATTTTTTTACACTACCAAATAATTTTATTTATATGAATATAAAGTATAATATAGTTTTGAATATACGTCCAATCAAGTATCATCATTTTTGTTTATTACCGTAGATATTTAAAAATAAATAATATCATTATTATAAAAAAAAAAAAAAAAAAGAAAAAAAAAAAAATTAATATTATAAAAAAAAAAAAAAAAGAGAGATCATAACAAATTCAAACGTTGAGATTTGATTAAACATTTGTGTAAAACTTTTAACGTGCATACAAACTTTAAGTGAACTACTATAGTGGATTACTTGACGAATGCCTTGTATCCTCTCACTAATACGTTCTTAATTTTGTACTACTACTACTAATACTACCAAATAATCCCTCATAGTATAAGTGGGCCTGATTTGTCTCGGTTAATAAATCCTCTAAATTTAATTTCATGCTTTGTTGAAAATCTGTCAGTCAACATGCAAACCAAATCATTCCGTTGAGTTGCAGCATTATTCAATATTCTTGGTAAAATGTAAAATAACACATTATTTCTCAATTAATTCCATAAAGGGATCCTTTTCTTCTAAGCAGAGAAATCCGATCACATTGTCTTCTTCACTTTTCAAACGTTCAAATATAATGTTCCAATGATTTCATCCTTTTTGTTTTGTTAAAAGGGTTTGGTATATTGACGACCCTCAAAATGAGCGAGCCTCGTAATTATTATCCACTTAGTGCTGCTTCTTCTTTAATGGGAAGAAAGGTTATAAAGAATGTTCAAAATAAAAATAAAGGTCCCTACTCCCATTCCCCTCCACACTCTTGTGTTTTGTCGCTAGGAAAACATAGAACATTTAGGATAAGAGTAAATTATAGCTTGGACACCCAACATTCATTCAAAATTTAAGATATCGGATATACAACTTACAAGTTTCTTCATCTACATATTGTTTGTTGAGTCATGACTAACATGGTGTGGAGAGAATTGACAACATAACTCTCTCTTAGAAAAGATCTTAATTCTTATTCAAGCCGTCACTCATTTGGTTCGTAGCCCAACTCTAAAAATAATTATAAAAAAAATCAAGATGTTTCGTTGTTGATTCAAAGATTAGTCATTAACCGAAGTAAAAGGCAAAGGTACCTTGTGAGGTATAGCTTTGGTTGCCTCAAAATACACGTTTTTTTTATTAATTAATTAATAAATGAGTATAATTTTATATTTAACAAATCTGATAATATATACTTAGCTACCCTACATAAGTTTATTTGTAAAAAAAGATAGTTAAAAGATAGTAAAACAATTATCACTTACTTAATATACTTATTCATCATGTTTTATCATTTTTAGTTTCTATAGCAACAACAAAGAGAACTTTGATAACAATGAAAATGGTTAAGACAACACTCATAAAGAACATGGTTAACAATTTTGTATAAATACCTTAATTGTTTGCATTAAAAAAGACATTATATTGCTAGTTTGTTTAGTACAAAGTCTTTATGGATGAATTTGATCACTCCTTGAAGCATCGTTAAGTTTAAGTTTTCTAAATTATTATTATTGTCGGCATTTATTTCTCTTGTGTTGTTACACTTTTTTGCTTAACGTTTAAATTTCATATAGTATTAGTTTTAAAATTTATTTTATTTTATTTTCTTCATATTTGATCCCCTCGTAAAGTTTACGCTAGTTCTGCCACTACTCGAGAGGTTAAAGTCATGGAAATACATTAAAATGCATACTTGGAGGTCAAAGATCCTAATTATATTCTATTAGAAAGAAAAAACCTAAAACATGAGAAATTGTTGGCCAGATGGGATCTGATTACAATGGTGGGCCACAAGAGTCCATAAAAAACTAATTTAAGCTAAGGAAATGCTAACTAGCTAGTATCTCAGAGACATTACTTAAGGAAATCAATATAGAAATATTGTACTTGGAGTATGAAAAAGTTGTATATATATTCAACTTTTTAAAAGATAATATATGACATAGCACTATAATATGTGGAACTCAAAGATCCTCTACAAAAAGTAGAACTCAAAGATTCAATCCAAACAAATTAAATAGGTTCATTTTTTATGTTCAAGTTCAAACTGAGCCAAATCAATTAAACCCGATTTCAATCGATTCAAGTATCAGTTTTACGTTACTAAATATCGATCATCCGAGATCCAAATCAAACAATTATATTTATTTATTATTCAGAATGAGCATCACAAAAAAATAGACTCTCGTAGTTAATCAGATCTGTTTTTAATTCAATCAAAAGGAGAATCATGATTCCATGCGTCATCTAATCTTGCAAAATAGGAAAAGTTGCTATTAGAATTTAGAATGTTGTTGCTATATATGATCTCATAAAGGAATGAAATAGGAGAAATTGGTGAGACAAACAAAATATAGCTTGGGTAAATTGGGATATGGATATACTTATGAGTAAGTTGTGTTTGTAAAAAAATCAATTGAGTTTAGACATAGAAATCTTGACATAGGTGTTTAAATCTTTTTTGATACATTACTCGAGGAAGCTTCAATTTTGGTTGGGAATTCATTGAGAAAACTTAAGTGCCACGTTTGGAGATAGTGTCTAGTAAGAGCCTAGAATATTATACATTGCTACTTTTTCTATTTCTCCTCTTTTTTCTTTTTTCCTTTAATCTACCTTAAACTCTTTACAGATCGTATTATAGTCTTGGAATCAGCGCCATATTCAAAGATGAATATTAGCTCTATAAATTATAATGACTCATTTTTCTTAGGAAAATGTTACATGATATCACCACTCTTTTCCTTATGATCATAAACATCATGTTTCGAATCTTGCATAGAGTCAAAATAATGTGACTACGTGAGGACCCATATGCTTCCTTCCTTCATATACAGTGGTCAAAGTTATTTCTAATCCTGCTTTCTAAGCAACTACTATTTTGCATTTCCTCAAAAGAAAAAAGTAACTATTTTGCATGGAAATTAATACTTCACAAATCAAAACTAGTGTCAATTAACAAATTGTGAATTTCATAAATATTTCTATATAGATTAAGATTGATTGATATCAAATTAAGAAACTTGGTTTAGTCAAACAAAATAGAGAAGAATGTGTGATTGAATATAAGATTTTAACCTCGTTTTTGTCAACAACGAGGGTTTAATTGTAATGTTGAACGGTAAAAAAAAACTGCAGTATATAAATCAATGTTTTTGTAAACAAATTTGTAACAGAAATATAGACTAAGAATAAAATCATTTTTCTTTTTTGGTAAATAGAAGTTTAGGTTAGTTAAGCTTCAAAACTCGTCAGGATTAAGACAGACCTCAAAGTTCAACGAACACTAATAGAAGTATTAACTAAATAAACTTCTTACCAACTAAGTCAAACTTCATTAGCTAAGAATGAAAGTTGTTTCAACCATATTTTTTTAAAAGGATAAAGGACTAATTTGACAAGAAAAAAATATAAAAATTATTTAAACCTTTAAATGAAGTTAAAGGATTTGTGATACAAAAGTTCACCATTAAACTCTAGCTAAACAAGTTAATTTTCTGGTGTCGAAAAAACTAAAAAGAAGTTACCATATATATGAATATGAGACTTAAAAGTAGTAGTGAATAGAATAACTGTGAAGATTGTCCATTATAACAGTTATATATCAGTTTTGGTTGCTTTATATGGTAATATAAAAGTTATGAACAAGTGGGTGTGGTTGGTTTGAACAGGTAGAGATCATTAGATTAAGACAAAAGGTCATTGCAGTTTGCTGAAAAAGAACCAATAATGCTTTAGATCATAGCAGACACAGGTTTGCTTTTTGGGGAATATATTATAAAACTGTTTCTCTACGAGGATTGGCGTGAACAGTGACACAACAGCACAACTATAGGAACCTAATATATTCAAGTGGTCCTGTTCAATAAATATTCTGTATATTCATTCATACATACAAATGAGAAAAAGTATTCACAAAATGTGACAAATTTTTAAATTTTTGTTTCGGTCCGGTTACCGTTATGCTGCAAACTTTGATATTGCGGTAAAATGTTGGCAAATGCGGCCTATGGATTTACAATTGCAATTACGATATCATTGCGGGGATCTTTAAAACCTTTATATTGCAGTTGTGGACGTCAATTTAGAATTATTAATTTATCAACATTTTTGCTTTTTTTTTTCTTTTCTTTTTAGAATAAAATATATTGCATCTTATTGTCTTCTTTATTTTTTTTCCGCTTTAGTAACTTTTTTTGAATTTATGCTGGCTTTGTCTGTCTATTCAAAAGATGATGATGTGGAAAATGGTGGGAAATTCTCCGATCCAAGTGAAAAGTTTAGATTGCGGGTCCACATTAATTGTTGTATAGTTTCACTTGCTTACAGCAAACAATTTAGTACAGAAAATAACATTTTCAATAAACAAAATAAATTGTACTAATGAACATGGAAAAACATGCATGCACATCATATACTGTTTACAGAAGTAGCTAGCAGTTAATGCTGTAGATGAATGCAATCTTCAGCTTTTATTACACATATATTTGCATGAACATGAAGCTTTCCAGATCAAAATAGTTAAGTATAAATAGTTTACTGCTTAAGTATGTTCAATAGTGGTAAACTAAAGTAATGTGAAGTCATAAATGTATATAAAATATAAGTTATAGTAATTATATTATCCTATTATTTGTGTATAGTGCTTGCTTGAGGCAGCTCAAATTATACATTAGTACCTTCGTCCCTATTTATAAGATTATTTTACGCGTGTAAAAGATGTTTATAAAAAGGAATGGACTCACGGTCACACAGATACTTAAAAAAATGTATTGAGGTAGTATAATCCTAGAAAAGAGTACTAGTATAACCGCTATTGAAATAGCAGCAGTTTTCTAATAAATTGACATAAATGTTAGCTACATGAAAATACTACATTTAGAGAGAAAAGGACTGCATCTAGTATAACTGTAAACTAGAGAGAGAGAGTGGAAAAGCAAAGCAAATAAAAAAAAGTTGCCTCTTTAAACTAAAACAAAAAGAGAATTGAAGAAAAAAGAAAAAGTGATGAGTGACAAGAACTATAAAGAAAGCAGTGAGGCATAGTTATTGTATTTCTAAAGCCTGTTTACTAGAGCTCTTTCATTCTCTCTCACTCTTTGAAACTCTTTCAGCCAGTTCCACGTTTCTTTGATAGAAAAAAAAAAAAGAGAGTAACAAAACTAGCTTCCAAAGACAAAGAGGGAAGTGTAGAGGGGGGTGTATATATCAAGTGATGCGCTCAGGAGGTTGTGCATTGCAGCAGACCCTCACAGCAGAGGCTGCTTCAGTTTTGAAGCATTCTCTTGTGTTGGCTAGAAGGAGAGGCCATCCACAGGTCACTCCTCTACATGTAGCCATCACTTTACTTACCTTAAGACTAAGTTCCTTCAAAAGGGCTTGTCTTAAGTCTCATCAACCTCACCATCAAACTTCACAACATCCACTTCAATCTAGAGCTCTTGAGCTTTGTTTCAATGTAGCTCTTAATAGGTTACCAACAACACCTTCTCCTTTGATTCACTCTCAGCCTTCACTTTCCAATGCGCTCATTGCTGCATTGAAAAGAGCACAAGCTCATCAAAGAAGAGGTTCCATAGAACAGCAGCAGCAGCAACAGCAAACAGTTCTTACTGTGAAAGTTGAGCTTGAACAGCTTATTATATCTATACTTGATGATCCTAGTGTTAGTAGGGTTATGAGAGAAGCTGGATTCTCTAGTACTCTTGTTAAGAACAATTTAGAAGACTCTTTCTCACCTTCTAATTCTGTTTTTAAATGTTATAATAGTTCTGGTGGTGGTGTGTTTTCATCTCCATGTTCACCTTCAACTAGTGAAAATCATAGAGAAAATATTAACCTTAGCAGTTTCAGACAGAACAATTTCATGGCTGCTACTAGTGCTAAGCACAGTTCTTCTGAGTTTAACTCAGTTCTCTTTTCTCCACCAAAAAGAACTGAGTTGATGAGTACATCAGGTGGACTTGGCTTGACCCTTCATTCTTCCAGGTAATATTTTGCTTAATTAATAACAATAACACTAAGTACATGTTTGGATTCACAGCGTGTTTGACAGAACCATAGTGTTTCACGGTTCAACAAAAGCACGGTGTCACCGTGAATTGTGTATCTAAACATGCACTAACCTAGTAGTAACATAACATGTGTTCTTAATTTGTTTGATTTAAGGTATAAAAGGTTTCATAATGACATATTAAATGCAACCAACAAAGAAAGGTAAACATAAGTACATAAAACTAAAAGTGTTGTCTAGTTCTGATGGTGTTTTTGAAAGGTTATTAATTTGTTGAGGAGCATGTACGGTTACTGAGCTATGGCAGAACACATGCTAAAAGCATTGTTGGTTGGTAGTAAGGCAAATATATGAAGAAGAGTCTTTTTTTTCTGCCTCACTTTAGTTTGTCAGTATATAACAAACCTCTTACACGTTAATCAGTCAAATTATTTTGAGTTGGAGAAAAACAAAGACTACACTTTATCTAAAGGAAAATAAAGAAGGAAAGAGTAATACTATTTTCTTTTTTCATATAACAGAAAAGCATTTTCTGAGTAGTATGTATGATTAAAACTCAACAGTGCCTATTTATCTGCTTAATTCTGGATGTTAATTTCTTTTGTACTTAATTTGCAGTGTCCTTGATTCCAAGATGAGCATCTCTCAGAACCTATCTCAGATGCTGGAAATAAAGCCCTTTAGCAGTAATAATGTGCATGAGGATAAACTTAATTGTTGTGAAGAATGTGCTTCCAATTATGAAAAAGAAGCTCAATTTCTCAGACCTGCAGGACAGAAGAAAACACTACCTTTCTGGCTTCAGTCTCATGGCACAGAAGAACAAAATAAGGTAGCAAATCATTGAATGGAAAACTCATTTTCTTTATTCTTTCATCTATTTATAATCCAATACATGATGATTGTGCAGTAGCTTTATTTTTCAGAGAGCAACGTTTAACAGTAAATAGATTATTGCATTATGCATACATCAGTATTGTGTATCTATCAACTCTTAAGTGCATCTTTTATAAGCTAAACATAACATCAAAACACATCTATGATAGTACTATTGGCTTATGAATAATTCAACATTTTCAGGATGCATTAACCGAGTTGAAAAGAAAATGGAATAGACTATGCCACTGTCTGCACCAAAACAAACAACACCAAAACCACTGGAATAGGAGCAACAACAATCACAGTTCAAACCTCAATAATTCATCAAGCATCATATCTCACACCTCCAATCTTACACCTCGATTCCGTCGCCAACAATCATGCAGCACCATTGAGTTCAATTTCAATGATAAAAGGGAAGCAACAAAGCCAGTCTTTGATTCCATTGCAAGCATGGAAGGTAAAGAAGTAAGGATTAGTCTTGCACTTGGCAATGATGATTCAAGTGAAAAGGTGGGAAATATAACTGATACAACATTACAACAAACTCATGTTTGTAAACTATTGCAAGAGAATGTGCCATGGCAATCTGAAACTATTCCTTCAATATCAAAAGCCTTGTTTGATACCAAATCAACAAAACAAAATGAAATGTCATTTACATGGTTATTTTTACAAGGCAATGATTTCATAAGCAAAAGAAGATTAGCACTTGCTATTGCAGAATCAGTTTTTGGTTCAGCTGATTTGGTCCTTCAATTGGATATGCTAAAAAAGGAAACTTTAATAGCCCCATATTCTGGAATGCTATTAGGAGCATCGAGAAAACATCAACAGCTTGTGGTTTTGATTGAAAATGTTGATTCTGCTGATACCCAATTCATGAAATTTCTCTCAGATGGATATGAAAAAGGAAAGTTTGAAACTTTAAGTAACGAAGAGGGGAATTTAGGTCAAGTAATATTCATCTTAACAAAAGGTGGATCCACAAGCATTGAAGAGAAGAACAAAAAAACTGTTATCAATTTGTTGTGGCAAATCAGTGAAACTAAGCCTAGTTTCTTGAGTCCCAAGAGAAAAGCTGAATTTGATTTGTTTTCCAAAATCAAGAACCCTAGAATTGAAGAGAATGAAAAGGGGTTGTTGATTTCTGAACAAGGAAGCAAAAAGGAAGAATTTTTAAGACAATCAAGCTTTAACAGTAACACCCTTGATCTGAACATGAAAGCTGATGAAGAGGAAGATGGTGAAGATAAAGCAATTGAAAGTAGCTCAATTTCAAGTAATTTGACTAGAGAAATTATGGACAATCCAAATGTGTTACTTGATTCAATTGAGAACAAGTTTGAGTTTAACACAAGTTCAGATAAAGACAAGGAAAAAACAGAGTTTTTTCTTTTTAAGATTAAAGGGTCATTTGAAGATGTTTGTGGTAAGAAAAATGTGGTGAATTTCAGTGTAGATGAAAAAGTGATTGAAGAAATGTGTATGAGGTGTTGTTGTTTTTTTACTAACAAAATGTTTGAGAAATGGCTGAAAGACATTTTTCAAAGGAGTTTAGAAACATTTAACTTGGGAGGGAAGGAAGGTATACATTTTAGACTTTGTTTGGGTGATAATAGAAATTGGGATAGTGGGTTTATGGATTCTTCTCTGCCTAAGAGTATCCAAGTTAATTACTTCATAGAATGAGTAATTTGGGTATTGAGGGTTTTCTTGTAAAATTGTCCACATGGTGTAAAATGGGATAGTTTGTGTAACTTCTAAATTTCATAGTAGTATGTGTTTTGTATTTCTATTCCTTCTCTTGTAACCATTATGTTATGTCAATCACAATCAATTTTTGCAGTTCAATTCTAATATAGTGCCATATTTTTTTTTTCCATCATGCATGATGAAAAATTGTACAATGTTAAGGTATATGGTGGATAAAAGAATTGAGACATCATACCGAGAGAATCACACTGTCATGTAGTAGTGCATTGAAAATCGTTTGGTCATACTTAAACAATTATAACTTGTGCACTAGTATTTTTGTTAATGGAAAATGATATCATTGATAAGAATAAAGTGATTATGTCTTAAAACCTCTTTTTTAAAGATGTCTTGAAACTTGTGTAATCACTTTAATAGTTAAAAAATAAAGAAAATATTAATTTGTGTCTTTAGGGCACGTGTTAAGAATTCCACTAATATAAATTATGTATTGAAAATTATGTTAATTTATTGCTCAAAATATTTTTTTCCCTCATAGGGCACAAGTTAACATGACCCAAAAAATAAATAAGTTTTCAATATAAAACCTCTACTTTTAGATTTTGTTAATAAGATCTTTTTTTTCTTCTCATTCTCTTCATCATTTGTGCGATCTAACTATTGATGAACACACATTACGTAGGCTTCAGAATACACGTGCAGTTAAGCAACCAAGGGAAAAAAATCAATAATATTAAAAAAATCGATATTTTAATATAGTTAATCATCATCCTAAAAAAATGCAGTTAATCATCAATTAATTAATTTATCTTCCTTCACTACGAGACAAAATTGACGCTTCCAAATTTATTTCTTCGAAACTTTGTAACATTACTTTAACAATTTGTATTATTAGTATTTGATTAGACCGCGTAAGTGATCCCTTTTTTCCATCATAGAACAATAGTATCATTGCTTTGATTTTGTGCGTTAGTTTAAGGAATGATCGTAACATTCAATATTGCTTTAGCATAAGTACTTGAGTGTCCTGCTGTTTTAATTACGTAATAAAATTGCCCTATGATAAGTGGGTGATCGATCATGGTCCATGGACATGGACAATGTGATAATTAAAATTGTATTAACAATGGACAATTTTGTTATCAGATTTACTTGTATTTTGACCGAAATTTAGATTATTAGGGATCTCTTTTATTAAGAATCAAATGGTTAACATAAAAAAAATTACATTAATGATAACTAAAATTAAAACAAATAATAGCATAATTTTTTATGTATTAATTAACTATTTATTTCACAAAACTCAACCAGAAAAAAAATGTTTTAGAAGGCATCAGTAATGTCTTCTAAACAAACTACAAACATTAGAGCAAGACGAAATTCAACTAAAAAAAGACAATAAAATAAAAGGCAACAAGCAACATTCTAAAAAGCAAAGGCGTCTAAGACCAAAGCCACCACAACACGAACACCATCAGAACCACTCAACCTCGTGGAACCCGAATGTTTAGGACTTGGCGCCGAAGCAATCTTGCTAATAGGACTTGGTGAAGGAGCATTCCCAGCTGGAGAAATTGATGGGGGATATATAGGGGCAGATGCAGCAGCTGATGACAATAAAATGTTGAGAATCAACATTGATACAATCAAAAAACCAGATTTCATAATTGCTAAATTATTCAGAGAATGAATTCTAATATGGTGTTGAATGGAAATTATAATGTGTGAAAAGATTGAGAAGTAGTAGTTTTTATTTATAGTGAGGTCACCGCGTTATGATGTTAATGATATTAATGTGTACCGAAATTATAGTGTCTATATATTTTAGAAATTAATGGGGTTTTCCTGACCCCAAAAAAAAAAAAAAAGTTAATGGGGTTTTCTTTTTAAAAAATTATTATTTATAATCAATTTATTTTAATTTACATTAGTTTTTTTTTTTTAAGAAACCAAAATGAGATATACTTCAACCGTCCTAAATTATAAATCGTTTTAACCATTTCACATGGGGTGTACATGGGTTGGTCAACCCGAAAAACCCATCCAAAAAACCCAAAAAAATGGGTTGAGTTGGATAATTGGGTGAGTATGGTTTCAAAAATGAAAAAACACATAAAAAATAACGGATTTTGGGTAAAACCATACCCAAATCCAATAACTCTTTTACCCAATTATACCAACATGCATTTTTATTTTTATTTTTATTTTCATTGGGAAGAAGGAGAATACAAAAGATTTTGTTCATAAATCAAGTTAATTTCCAAAATTGACACAAGACATTCTCTATATTATTAATCAAAACTTGTTAGAGTTACAAATTCAGATGTTGCACTTTTTGTTATTTTAATGATAATGCAATTTTATGTCATGTAAATTTAGTTTGTTGCAAATATTTTACGATAACATTTATTATTTTTTAAGCTAAAATATAGTGAAAATAAGTTACACAATTTTTTTTTAAAAAATAAAAAAGTTGAGTACTTTTTATGAAAAAAAATATATAAGGACTCATCATTTAGTTATTTAATATCAAAAATAAAATACATAAAAATAATTTGGGTAACCCACTACCCAACCCAAATCGAAAATTAGTGGGTTTATCCAAACCGGCACAATAACAAGTGTTTATTTTACCTTACCCAAACCGGAGTACTCTATATGATTTAGGTCAGGATTTAACCAAATTCAACCCAAACCGACTCATGTACACCCCTAATTTCACACATATTAAGAAATATAATTGATTTTTCTTTAAAAAAATAAATATAATTAATTTTATATGAGAAAGATAAATTATGAGTTATGTTACAAAATCATCCTTGATTAATTGTATGAGAAAGATAAATTTAAAAATTTAAAGAAGAGAGAACAATAAATAATTAAAGGTATTATAAGACAAATAGCATTAATGTGTCATTGGTATTGTAAAATAATTTATTAAAAAGAAATCGCAAACGACTTATAATTTAGGACGTAAGGAATCATGTTTAAAGGCCAATCATGCATGTCAAATGTGATAATGCATCCCATTAATAACATATATCTATTCTTTAGACACCTCAAAATTGTTCACCTTACTTAAAAAATTCGATCGAAAATTACAATCAAACCAGATTTTATACATAAAAATAGTTGATCGAAAGTTACAAACCGATCGTGACAAAATTAAAATGCCCAAAGAAGAACTATCTTAAATCTTAATGGCATGAGTTTTGTATTCTGTTTGTTGCCATAATTTGCGCACGGGTTTATTTGGAAAAGGCTGATCCAACATGCATGCAGTTAATGCATACCCGGCAAAATAGCACGCATTTTGTATTATTAACCAATTTTCGACCAAAAATAAAATTATGAACAAAATCAATTTATTTCCAAAAATGAATGATGATGCATCTCTAATTTAGGCAAACTTAGGCAAATCATTCAATAAATTATTAATGTACTACCTATAAAAAGTATTTTAGTCGGACATTTAGATAATATAGTAAAAAAATTCTTTCACTTTAACGGTTCTAAATTTAAATACACTTGTGAAAATGCAATAGAGTTATATTATCTCTAGAGAGAATTTTGCTCTCTATTGTGCGTAGAGATACCTGGTTCTATACCTATATAATTGTTGCACATAAATATTAGTCTTTAGAATTTAAATGAACATTGTTCAAATGGTATCAGGGGCGGATGCACATTCGTGCCAAGCTCCAAATGTTTTTCCCGTTTTTTTTGTTGTTGTTGTTATAATTGATAAAACACAAAAGGAGTTAAAGTTGGAATTTTTGTGAGTAATGTTTTGGGTAAAGGTGAATTAGACCCATGCATTTTATTGGAAATTACTAAAATGTCTTTGGTGGCATCTATGTGGCATTTTTCGTTTGTCCGGTCAATGAAAATAGACGACAGGGATGAATTTTGTTAACAATGGAAAAATGTAGGGATTTTAAAAACATTTATTGAAATGCAAGGACTATTCTTCAAAGTCACGCAAAATATGAGGACCAAAAACATATAACCCTTAAAAAAAAGGGTCCAGTAGCTACCATGTCAGCTTCTCGTTAATTATTTGACAGCAGGGACTATTTGTGCTAACAGAGGAAAAATGTAGGGATTTTAAAAACATTTATTGAAATGTAAGGACTATTTGTCAAAGAAGGGCAAAATGTAGGGACCAAAAACATATTTAACCCTATATTTTTTAGTACCTTCTTTTTCTTCAGGTTTACATCTGTTTTTCTTTCGGTATATATGCTTAGATTTATATATCTTGGTCATGATTTTGCATATCAACACAAGGAGTCATCAATGAAACAAAATTAATGGTAGCAACACATTCTAACATTCTTTTTACCACATTTCAAATTTATTTAAATCCAACCAAATAAATTTATATAGACAATATATTAAAAAAGGTATGTATGGACCTCCAATCATAAAGAGATTCATGAGAATAAACTTTTGGAATAAAAAACACCTTTATCAATATAACTACAACAATTCTTTTAAATAATTGGACCATAAATATTCCAAAATTTGTAGTAAAGCCTAGGGGTGTGCATGGTTTTAAAACCAATCCAAACCAAACCAAATTTATGGTTCGGTTTGGTTTCTAAACCCACTTTAATAAAAACTGAATTTTTTTGTAAATACAGTTTGGTTATAGTTTAAAACCAGTTAAACCGGTTCAAAACCTGTTTATTCCTAACTTAACCTGCGTTTCTCCCTCACCCTTTCATCTCTGTCACATGCTCTTCCATGGCGGCTCAAAAAACTCCACTTAGCATACCTGACTTTCCAAATCAAGAATGAAGATTGGTTTTCAAGTCAAGGATTTCTATATGCTTTCCATTCGAGGTGATCTTTGTTTTTCTTTATTGTTCAGTAATTGAAATTGACGAATTCGTCCCCATTCAAGGTTCACACGCTGCAACAACAGCCGGATCTATACAAAATGAGATCCGAAATCGATTCGTGATTCACGACCTTTGAGAAGTCATTTTCCAGGTTCTCCGTTGCGTTATGAGAAGAAGAAGGTATTTGCTTTTTGAGAATTGGGAAGAAGAAGAAGAAGAAGTTGATTTTCTCAATTGAACATGAAGATGTTGTTTGAGTTCGGAGATGAAGAAGTGATTTTCTTGAAGGAGAATTGAGAAGTAATTTTCCAGAAGATACGTTGCATTCTTTTCCAGAAGATACGTTGCATCTGATTTGGAGTAAATCGGTTATAAACTAATGGTAAACCGGTTTACCAGTTTTGGTGTTAAATGGATCGGGTTGGTTTTCTTAAAGAGTGGGCTGGGCTTTAAAAAAATGGAAAGGTTTGGTTATTGATTTGGTTGTGGTTAACCAAATTATTTGCACACCCCTAGTAAAGCCTGTAACATAGTCCATCAAGACCTGGTTTTTTATGGACTTAAGTTAGTTCATTCTAGATAAAGCTAATTAGTGTCTCAGTAACTTGAAAGCTCGTAGCCTTTCGATGGAAAGTCGGTTGGCGCTTGTGTGATTGTAAATATTATGTATGGACTCAGGTCGTTTGATCTAAATACAAATGTGGCTCTCTCACTATTCCCAAAATCAACGTTGCTAAATCTGGGTTTAATCTATGGAAAGGCGTAGCTAAAAATATGGTTTGGAGAATTGGCAATGGTAGAGAAATTAGCCTCTGGTTTAACAACTGGATACCTAATATAGGACTTCTTGTTCCGAATAATATTGGTCCTAGTCACGGTGTTGATATGTTGGTTTCGGTGAATTTCTCTATGGATGCAAAAAAGATGATTGGAATCTCTCTAAGCGGAATTATGTCAGCTCTCCAACATTGTACAGTAAAATTACATGAATGCTAGTTCCCCCTTCTCTTGAACTTGGTTACAACAATGTTTCTTGGAACAACACTCCTAATGGTGTTTTTACCGTTTCCTCATCTTGCAAGGCAGTTCAGTTCACCCTACAAAATTGATCTATTATGACCACCCTATTTTTAACTCAATTTGGCAATGGGAAGGCCCAGAGAAAATGTGACTAATGTTTGGGAAATTGCCCATAATGCTCTTTTAAATTTAACAAACCATAATGTGTTTCGTGGTTGCCCGCAAGTTTGGCAAGAGTTTCATCACAGTTCAACAATAACTTACGCGGGCATGTATGGATGAACTCGAAGAAGAAATCAGTTTGGCTTATCCATAATTTTGTTTGTGTTTAATTATGTCGTCACAATTATTATTGTTGTTGTATTACGTTGGTGAATTTATGTTGAATTATATTGCTGAAATTGTTGTAGTTAAACTATGTTGTTGCAAGTTTGAGGTAGAATGTGATTTAATGGCTGAATTTGTGTTTTGAATAATTTCGGATTATATAATAAAAAAAACTAAAATATTTAAATTATAGAATCCAAAATGTAAAATAAGAATTTTGAAAGAGAAATGATATTTGAACAACAATTATATGACAATTTTTTTTAACAACTTTCTTTTTTATATTCACATTGTGTTTTTACTTTCTCTATTTATTTGGTTTTTTATGACAATGCATGTATTTCTTTCTATATTTTAATTGTCCCACACTATATAAAAAAATAGTTATCCAAATAACATTTTTCATTTTAAAAAGCATACGAGAGGAATGGAGGTAGAAAAAAATTCACAAACTTTTAGAATTATGCTCTTCTCCCAGCATATTTTGCTCGCACCCAGCTTATCTGTCAAATATACCTCTGCGTGAATGAAGTCACGCAGCGTGACTTAACTCACACACCTTATATCTCTGCGTGACTTAAGTCACGCTCATTTGGTCGGTGCGCGAGTTAACTCACGCAGGTTGGCCGGTTGGTCAGAGCTCAAAAACACACGTTTTTTGGACTTTCGTCAACTTTTCAACCTTCAATCTACACGTTTTTTTACAACATTTACACGTTTTTTGACTACATTTATGATAGTTATAACTTATACTACCATTCCCACCTATAAATACCCCTCAAAACTTCCCCATTTTCTCACACCGTCTCATATTCTCTCCTCTCACTCTCTCCCCCTATTTCTCTTCTTTTTCTTTCTTCTCAATAGTCTCTGGTCTCTTTTTACCCTTTTGAGGTATAAAATGATCAGTTTTGAGATAAATAGTGAGTAGCCGACTTGGAGAAGTGATTGAGATAAAATTAAATTTGCTTCTTTTTACCCCAAAAACTTTTTACCGTGGGTAAAAAGAATCTTCTTGGGGTATAAAAAGAACCAGATTTAGATTTAACCCAAGGGTTGATGATGTCTTTTCCCCAAGAATGTTGTTTACTATTTACCTCAAGGTTGATCACTTTTTACCCCAAGAGGGTAAAAAGAAAATAAGTAAATTTAGTGAATTTGAATAAATGTATCAATTATTATATGAATTCTATTAATAAAATGAGATGTTGTTATATGTATTAATTTTGTTCATTTCCTTTTATTTATATTTGCTTTTATTTTCTGATTTTGTATTTAATGAATAATTTTGAATAAATATTAATTTTGTTCATTTCTTTTTATTTACATTTGCATTTATTTAATGAATAGAATAAATTCGAATAAATATTTATTTTCTATGAATAAATAAATTAGAATAACGTAAATAAATAAATTAGAATAAAGTAAATAAATAAATTTGAATAAAGTAAATAAATTAGAATAAAGTAAACAAATAAATTAGAATAACGTAAATAAATAAATTAGAATAAATAAATAAATTAGAATAGTGAACAAATAAATTAAAAAATAAATAACACTTAAGTACGCAGCATTAGTTTTTTTTTTTTTTTTAAAAAAATCAAAGTT